>Ga0164318_10003079_pt1 | contig 15718 bp, 15 predicted proteins | sample GuaBasSedimGuay9_FD_113734 | JGI IMG/M metagenome (GOLD analysis project Ga0164318, IMG submission 113734) | Subseafloor sediment microbial communities from Guaymas Basin, Gulf of California, Mexico - Guay9, Core 4571-4, 0-3 cm | ecosystem: Environmental > Aquatic > Marine > Hydrothermal vents...
AGAAATTAAAGAAAGAGGAAATTATCGGTATTGTGATCTTAATTTTAGGGCCGGTATTTTTATCGTTAAGTAATGTTAAAGATATAAATATAAATTTAGATTTTACAAAGATTAGCTTTATTTCGTCAATTGTTATTTTTTATATTGCATGTATTGCTGGAATTGGAATTACATATTTTATAGCAAGAAAAGAAATTAAACCTGCAATTATGTTGGGGATCAATTCGGGTATCTTTTTTGGGATGGGCGCTATAAGTGCTCAATTAGGCGTGTTTTTTTTAGAGATGGACGCAGGGCTTATAAGCATACTTGGTGCAATCTTGGGGTTCAGCATGATACTAATTGGTAATACAATTGGGACTCTGATTGTCAATATTGCATTTCAAAAAGGGAAAGCTATAAGAATATTACCAGTTCAAGGAATTGGAAATTTGTTAATACCAGTAATTGGTGGAGTATTTATATTTCTCCAAGCAATTAATAATCCAATACTCTTTATAATTGGTTTCTTATGTCAATTGGCGGGAGGTATTCTTATAGTTCGATTACAAGCAAAAATTCAAGTTTCAAGTGAAGACAATAATTAAAATCAATAAATTTCATCTAATTTTTGACTAAAGATAAAAAAAAGATTATTATATTTTTTTAATAATTCTACTTTAATCAGAATTCATGTTTTTTTCTTTCAATTCTTTTGCTCGTTTTTCTAATATTTCATGGACATTGTTCATATCATTTTTTACTGTTTTTAGTGCAAGTATCCAGAAAAACCCACAAGGGATCCAAAATAAAATACCGATTAATAGTGTTAGGTTTAAGTCTAATCTGAATGGATATTTAAACATATAAAAAACATAATTTATTAGAAAACCTCCAAAAAAAGGCCCAAGTCCTCTTCCAATTGTATCGAATGTATTACTTACACCCATTACTGTTCCTCTGTGTTCGGGTAAATTTACATCTGCAGTTGCAGCATACCAAGTAGCACCACATCCGCCCGCAATAATCGACCCTATAAATGCCAACAAAAAGATTATGGACAAATTTAAATTATTAGAAAATTCGTTTATCAATGCTTGAATTATTACTAATGTATCTGTAGAATTTGGAATTTTAGTAACCACATTAAATGGAATCATTACAGCTATAGCAATTAATGGTACTCCCCCAAAAACAGATATTGTCGATAGTAAGACTCGACCATCAATTCGACGCTTATGGATCTTATCACCAAAATACCCAAATATAAAATTTCCAATTGCTGCTCCTGCCATAAATAACCCGCCCAATATTGCACCTATTATCGCATAAACACTTGCACTAATTCCTGTAAGGCTAAATTTGTATGAAAAATAATATGGAAGCCACGCTTGAGAAACTCCCCAAGGTATACACCCAAATATCCCTTGAATTATCATCCATCGGTTTGTTTTATTAGTCCAGACAATTCGAAGCCCTTTTCTATTTATTCTATATGAGTAATGTAGCTCTTTTATATCTTTAAATTCGCGTTCAGAACGTGCTCGTTCAGGTTCTTTTAGAAATAGAAAAATAAAAGAAAAAATAAATCCCGGAATTGAAATCATTAAGAATGGCGTCCTCCATTCTATTGAAAATGTAGATACAATATAACCAACCCCACCACCAAATCCTAAAGCAACACCCCATAATGCAAATGTTATAGACCTTTTTTCAGGTGAAATTAAATCTGATATAATACTAAACCCAATCGGTAGGACACATCCCAGTCCAATTCCTGTTAATGCTCTAAAAATTAATAGTTGCATATAATTTATTGAAAAAAATGTCATGAATGAAAAAATCGACCAAATGATGCTACTAAAAAACATTGCATATTTTCTTGCAACTTTGTCTGCATAATAACCCCAAAAAACCATAAATGCCCCGGATACTAAAGTTGTAATAGTAGTAACTAGCCCTACTTCAGTCTCAGAGATTCCAAATTCCAATTGTATAAGCGAATATTTTGGTATCAACAAGCTCTGATCTGCAAAATTTAATAAAACAAGTATAAAAAATACAATAATCATTAGGAACTCTAAATTCTTAAAGGATTTTTTTATTTTTTTCACATTTTCAGTCATAACACTTCATATGGAATAACTTGTTTGTATTTTTAAAAATTTGTATTCATTTATTTATCAATTTACTGATTCTTTTAACTGGAATCTTTTGAGCGTATTTGTATAAAATTTGGTAATTACATTTTATGACTATAAAACAATGTAAATTTTACAATTCAATGTTTTTAATTATTCTGCTAAAATCAAAAAAGTTGAGAATATTTAAAATATATAAATCATCAACACAGAGATTTAATTTTAGTAAAAAAGTATTAATTGGATTCTTTTAACCCACTTGAATTTATTTTTTTAAATTTCATTTTTTTATTTGATTTTCATTGAGAATTCTAAACTTTACAACAAAAAAATAAGTGATTTGCTTATAATAAATGAATTGAAAAATAGCGTTAGAATTTTAACCAATTATCTTGCTTGTTATTTTAAAGAAGTTGCTTTATTATCTCTTTTAATTGACAATAGTTGTAATGTTATCTTTAAATTATTTAATATTTTGTAATCTGTATTCAGAAATCGTATATTTGAAATTCTCAATTTTCCATTTATTTTTCAAATTATCTTATATTCTCTCTTTTAAACCTACTCTTTAGCATTCATTTTAACTTCATTCACAATTTATATCCCACGTTTAGCAGAATTTAAATAAATTCAATGTTAAGTTTATAATTAAAAAGATGAGTGATTAAACTCAAAATATTTTAAATGACTGTGAAAAAAATGATTACCAAATTAGTGTTACCAAAACTTGGATGGACAATGGAAGAAGGCAAAATAATAAAATGGCTGAAACAAGAAGGTTCAGAGATAAAGAAACGAGAACCCATTTTAATGATTGAAACTGACAAAGTTTCCTTAGAAATTGAATCGCCAATTGATGGATTTTTGCGAAAAATTATAATTCAAGAAAATCAGACTGTACCTGTTGGAACTGTAATAGCTATATTATCTGATAATTTAGAAGAAAAAATACCTCAAGATATTGAAAGTCTAAAAGAAGTAATTGAAGTTTCAGTACCTAAAAAGGAGGAAACCCTTGAAACTATACCTGATCAAGAATTACAGACCCAAAATCAAATCGTCAATAGAATTATTGCGTCACCAAGGGCTAAAAAATTGGCGAGAGAACATAATATAAATTTAGCATTATTAAAAGGTACTGGCCCAAATGGTAGAATTATTGAGAGAGATGTTATTAATTTCTTAAATCAAGAAATTTCTCCGCAAATTAAAAGTAAAACAATTCCTCTTGAAGGGATTAGAAAAATAATTGCAAAAAAGATGCATTATAGTCTTAATGAAATTCCACAACTTACATATACTTCTGAAATAGATATGTCTGAAGCTATCAAAATCAGAAAATATCTTATTGATTTATATTCAAGTGAAAATGTCAAGATCACTTTAACTGATATTATTATTAAAGCAGTAATTGAAGCAATAAAAAAATATCCTATTTTTAATTCAGTTTTAGATGAAAATAAAATTGTAATAAAAGATGTAATAAACTTAGGAGTTGCAGTTTCTACTGATAGGGGTCTCATAGTCCCTGTTATTCATAATGCCAGTTCAAAATCAATAAAAGAAATATCAATGTCAGTAAGAGTATTAGCCAATAAAGCTAGAAATAATACCTTAAATTTAGATGATGTTTCTGGCGGAACATTTACAATTTCAAATCTAGGAATGTTTGGAATAGAAATATTTACTCCTATTATTAATCCTCCCGAATCCGCAATTTTAGGAGTAGGTAAAATTATTGACAAACCAATAATAAAAGAAGGACGGTTAAAAATTTGTCCAATGATGGTGCTTAGTTTAACACATGACCATAGAATTATGGACGGGGTTGATGCTGCTAAATTTTTACAAGAAATTAAAATGCTTTTAGAGGACCCATATTCCTTATTTAAACTTGAAAAACCAAAAAGTGCCCAAAAGGAAAAAATAATGGCAGAAACAAATAGTTTAAAAAGTCCTAAAGAAAAAGGAGCCTTAAAATTCGTTGAAATGCTAGAAAAAAGAGGTATGAATATTTTAGGGTATAAACCAAACCAAATGAACTTAATTGGGCAACATAATCCACAATTAATTGCTAATTTTGCAAGGTTACATAGGGATGCAATGCAAGAAGGTGCTTTATCTACAAAAACTAAAGCATTAATTGCATTAGCAATAGCAGTAATTGTCGGTTGTGAATCTTGTATGAAATGGCATCTAGTAGAAGCAATAGAAGCAGGGGCAACTAATGAGGAAATTTCAGAAACTCTTGGAGTCACAATTTATATGGGCGGTGGGCCAGCGTTAATGCATGCCGAAACAATTGCTGATAAACTTGAAGAATTACGTTAAAAAATAAATCTTTTATTGTGTAAAGTAATGAATAAAAAACCTGATTGGATTATCAGAAAAGCTCCACGACCTGAAATTTTATTGGAAATGAATAAATTATTTAGAAATTTAAAGATTCATACAATTTGTGAAAATGCATTATGTCCGAATATTGGTATATGTTTTGAGAAAAAAGTTGCTACTTTTTTAATTTTAGGCAATATTTGTTCAAGGAATTGTAGATTTTGTGGAGTTCAAAAGGGAAGACCTACTCCTGTTGATAATAAAGAACCTGAACATGTTGCAGATGCTGTCCAAAAATTAAAGTTAAGACATGTAGTTATAACTTCAGTAACTCGAGACGACCTGCCAGATTTTGGAGTTGACCAATTTATTAAAACAATAAATGCGATTCGTAATAATAACAGAAAAATAACAATTGAGGTACTAATCCCGGATTTTCAAGGATCTGAATTTTGTCTGGATAAAATTATTAAAATTAGACCTGAAATAATTGGTCATAATATTGAAACTATCCCTAAATTATATCATAAAATCAGACCAAAAGCCGATTTTTACCGCTCAATTGGGATTCTCCAGTACCTGAATGATAATAGAATTAATTATCTTATTAAATCTGGTCTAATGATTGGACTTGGCGAAACTAAAGAAGAGATCTTCCAAACTATGGAGATTATTTCAAAAACTGGGTGTGATATTTTAACTATAGGACAATATTTACAACCTTCAAAAAAGCAAGTAGAAGTAGAAAAATATTATGAACCCAAATTTTTTGATGAATTAAAAGATCATGGAACTTCAATTGGATTTAAATATGTCTATTCAGGTCCTTTTGTCAGAAGCTCTTTTAATGCAGACGAAATTTTTAAAATTTTAAAGTAAATAAGCAGATCAATGAGTATGATTAACAAACTCTAGGAATTGGCTCACCTCGTGGGGTTTCAATTATTCTTTTACCGCCAATCGAGGTATTTAGAATTACATAACCGGGCTTTTCTGCTTTAACTTCACCGATAATCTCTGCATTTTTTCCATATTTAGTTTTTTTTATTAGCGATAAAGTTTCTTCTGCTAAATCTTTTTCTACTCCCATAACTACTTTACCTTCATTTGCGATGGCTAATGGATCAAAACCTAGCATTTCACATGCAGCTATTACCGGCGCTTTAATCGGGACTTTGTCTTCATCAATCCAAATACTTACATTTGACTTCTGAGCAAATTCATTTAAAAGTCCAGCAACTCCTCCTCTTGTTGGGTCCTTCATGGCTTTTATACCACCCGGTTTCATAGCAGCTTCTATTGTTTCGTGTAAAGGGGCACAATCTGAAACTAATTGTGTCTCAAAACCTAAACCTTCTCGCTTTGAAAGTAGCGCTATCCCATGATCTCCAATTGAACCATTAATTATTATCTTATTACCTGGTTTCAGGCCATTATCCGTAATAACTGAACCTTTTTTTACAATACCAACTCCTGTAGTTGAAATTATCATACCATCAAGTGTCCCATTGGGCATAACCTTCGTATCTCCTGCAATAAGCGCCACATTTGCCTCAACTAATATTTGGTTCATAGAATTTAATATCTTTTTAAAATTATTCATTAAAAAACCCTCTTCCATTATAATTGCCGATGTTATGGCGACTGGCTTGGCGCCCATCACTGCGACATCATTAATTGTCCCGCAAACCGCTAACTTTCCAAGATCTCCACCCGGAAAAAAAAGCGGCGTTATTGTATGTGCATCGGTTGAAACAACAACTTCATAATCCTGAACTGGAATTGTCGCCCCATCATCTAGAGCTTCAAGTCCAATACCACCTTTTACAATTTTATTTTTAAAAGTGGGTACGATAATCTCATCCAATAATTGTTGCGTTAACTTTCCACCAGCTCCATGAGCCAACTCTATCTTATCAAATTCCATATATGTCAGACCTTAAAATCATAAAAAATCAATTAAAATGAAAATAATATAGAAGAATTAGAATAAAAACTTTTTATCCAGTTTTATTATTTTTTGAAATTAATATTAATTAAAGAATTTTATAGCAATTAAGTTGTAATTTAAAAAGAATTATGATTGACAAATCATTATATTAATTATTTTTACTCGTGAAATCTCTTTTTAAGTTAATAAATTAATAACTCTTAATATTTTACTAAAAATATAAATTATGTTCGATATTCAAATATAAACTTTAAAATATCCTCAATAATTTATGCCAAATTTCTGCTTTTTTAATGGTAACTTTAAATATTATATTATATTTTATTTGACTTTAAATAAAATTTATAAAATGAATTTATTAATATCTCTATTACAAAAAAGTAATAACAATTATTGAAATTATCTTGGTGAATTTAATTTGGTTAAAAAACAATTCTATTTACTTATTCTGTGCTTTATTCTTATAATTACATTATTTATTTCAATAATTGTTCTTGGAATAATTTCTGATATATCTCATCTGCCACTTATTCCTATACAATATATTTTTGATTTTATAAAAATTTTACCAGGACCTATTTATACTGATATTTTTTTATTATTTTTCATCTCTATTGGCTTTTACTTTTTAAATCATCTGCTTTATCCCTATTATATTAAAATATGGTATTATTTTCATAAAATTTATAGAAGAAAATCAAAATACGGATTTATGGTGATTGGAAAAAAGGTATCCTTTTATAAACTCTTTATAAGAGCATTTTATATGGGATTATTCGCGTTTAGCATTACAACACTCATTTCAAGTTTCTCGGGGGACTATTTTTTCAGGGCTGGTTTACCATTGCCTGGTCTATCAGCTCTTTTCGTTTGTGAAGATATTTTTCTAGGGACATTTCTAATTTGTCCAATTACTATTCTTATTTTCTTTCCTATTTTTCAAATGGAGGATTCAGGTTTTATAACATACAGACATCTGCCCAATTATATGCGGACTCCAGAAATTGAGGGTGTTCATGCTCTTTTATATAGATTATTGAAAGGTTATTCCGGACTTTCAACTATAATTACATTGATATACTATATTTACGCCGCTTTTGAAGCTGTAGACTGGAATTTCGGTAACCCTGCAATTCTAACTCCATTAATATTGATCGGGCTACCGTTTCTTATGATTGGTCTGTTATTTATTCCTTTTTTGCTTTATGATAAATATATTGAAAAAAATTCAGAACGATTACGCAAGAAATTTAAAAAACTTCCCTCAGTTATTGTCCCAAATTTTGATGATATCATTAGCAAATAAAACTACAAGTATAAAAACAAACGGATTAATAATAAAAGTTAATATCATAACTGGAATAAGTATTAAACGTCTAAAAGAGTCAAATATAAAAACTAATAATTTGTATGTCTTTAGAATAAATTTTTTAAAGTAAACGAATAAGAATAATCATTAACTTTTTATATGATTTTTCAATTCACATAATAATAAATAATTAAATATAATTTACAAAATATACAAAATAAATAGAACAAGATATGGTGTAATAAATGTCATATTGGCAAGGTAGATCAAAAAGAAAACCAAGTGGCGGTCGTTTAAAAAAACGGTGCAAGAAAAGAAAATATGAAATGGGCAATCCACCTACAGAAACTATTATTGGCCCACCTACTAAAAAATTTGTACGTGGTAGAAGTGGTATCATAAAGATTAGGCTAAAAAAAATTGATACAGCAAATGTAACCGATAAAAATACTGGAGTCACAAAAAAGGTCAAAATTTTAAAAGTTATCGAAAATCCAGCCAATGTCGAGTATACAAGAAGAAGAATAATAACAAAAGGTGCAATAATTGAAACTGAATTAGGCATAGCAAAAGTAACAAGTAAAATAAATCAAGTAGGTATAGTCAACGCCGTGCTAATTAATGAATAATTGAATATAGTTAAAAAATATTTAATATAGAAATGTTTATGTTTCGACCCTGATATTTTTAATATTTAATTCGTGTCCTCCTATTATTTCTAAATCTCTTTCTCCACATTTTGGACACTGCGATAGACTTAATTCCATCATCAATGTATCTCCTGAAGATTCTAAATTTAATACGCCTTTATATTTACATTTAGGGCAGAAAACTTTTGCATTTACATGTGTAATTCTAATGTTTGCTCCCTCAGCGATTGTTCCCTTAGATGCAATATCAAACGAAAATTTAAGTTGTTCTGGTACCAAAAATGTCAAATCTCCAATTTCTAAGTGCACTTCTGTTATTTTTTTTGCACCATTTTGTAAGCCTACTCTAGTAATTGTCCTAACAATTTGTTGAGCTGTAGCAAATTCATGCATATTAATCAGTTAATTTCATTTATAATTTAAAGAAAAACTTTTGGGCTAAATTTTATATGGATAAAATTAAATTTACTTAATAAATTAATCTCGTCAATTAATTATAATCCAGCCCAATAAATAATATTTAGGCAAATAATTCATAAAATATTGATCAAATGAAATCAAAGTAATTGAAGTTATACTGGACATTTTTACTTAAATTACTTGATATATTTCCCATAAAAATATGATAAAAATGAAAAATAAAGGATTTTATATTATATGGCCCCAATATTTTGATTCAAGGCTTACTAGAAAAGAGGGCAGGAGAGTAAATAAGAAATCTCTTGCTGTAAAAAAGCCTAATATAAAAGATCTCATAGAAGCAGCACAATCTCTAGGCTTTGAATTTAAAATTAATCCTGAAGCTTTATATCCCCGCTTCTGGTACATGGGTAATTCAGGATATCTATTAATAAAAATTGATAAAAATTATAATAAAACTGATATAATAAAAAAAATTGCTTTAAAATTAAAAAAATTAAAGAAAAAAGAACGATGACCTTTTAATTAATTAGAAAGATTTTAATTTTTTTTCTAATTAATCCTCTAGCTTTATATTAAATCAATATAATAATAAAATTTTAAATATTTTAGAGTGTTTAATAATTAAATATGGGTTCAGATATTTTAAAAAAAAGAAATTATTCCCGAAATGAACTATTTTTAATTAGAAAAGAAAAATTAATATCTGCAATTATATCAGCAAAAAAAATACTAAAGGCTTCAGAACCACTTGAGATAGCAGATGAATTTTTTCATAATAGTTTTAAATTAATGGAGAAAATATATCACATTAAATATCCAAATATGAATCAAGAAGAAATCCAACAAATAATAAAGAATAATTTACAACTATCGTATAGACTTAAGCACTTAAGAAAACGAGGGATAAATTCATGGTAGAGTTAGAAAAAATTCTATCGCGTCTGGTTAAAATTTTCAATTCCATTAATATAAAATATGTTATTGTTGGGGGAATAGCAATTATTCATTATGGTCATTTAAGAACTACTCAAGATATAGATCTTATTCTTGAAGATAACAAAAAATATTTCCCAAAGCTATTAGGTCTTTTTAAAAAAAACAATTTTGATGTTAATGATGCTGATTTTTATCGAGCATATCAAGAAAAGACCCATATAACAATTTTTGATAATAAAAGCTATTATAGATTAGATATTAAAATTGCATCAAAAAATATAGATTATGACGTGTTAAATAATGCTATTAAAGAACAAATTTTTAATTTTAACTTAAATTTTGCTCCTTTAGAATATGTCTTAATAGGTAAATTATTATATATTGGGAATATTGATGATATTCCAGATTCTGAGCTTTTAGAATATCAAGATATCTTAGATTTTTTAGTATTATATCATGCAAATAGAAATAGAATTAATGATGATTTTTTAATGAAAAAAGTAGTAGAAATTAATTTAGGACCAACCTTAAAGAGACTAATTTCATTTAAATTCTGATTATACAATTAAAAAAAAGTAGAAAAAGAAATTTGAATTTATTAAAAGCAATCAAATTAAATAATAAATCCCAAAATATAAAGAATGTCAGAAACTATTAATATTAAAGACGCAGATTAATAAAAAAACCAACGGAAAATGAGAAAATTCAAACTTTTTTATAATATATTTCTCTTTATGGTATGAAAATTCATAATTTATTAAAAAATTAAATTCGAACTCTAGAAACCAAAATTAAAAAAGACTTTATAAACAAATAAAAAAATCGAAAAATCTTTAAAAACTAAATCAAAAATATCAAATCTATTTCTTATGTAATAAAATTCTAGATTATTTATAAAAGTTTATAAAGTATCCAAAAACTTATAAACATTTTTTAGTAAATAATTATAAGAAAAAAGCTAAGGGTACTATATAATTGTAAGGGAGTCCTTTTTTTGAAAAGATTAGGAAAAGTATTACATATTATGAATAATAAGAAAATAGCAATTGTGCATTGTGATAAAATTTATAATAAAATAATTGGAAAAAAGGTAGTAGATGAAAAAGTTATGAATATTGGCACTGTTTATGATATTTTTGGTCCAGTACAAAATCCATATATAGTAATAAAATTAAATGAAAAACAAAAAAATGCGGATAAACTTCCAGGTAAATTATTATACATATATACAAAAAGAAAAAGGTAATAGTTAAATGACGAATTTAGATAAAAAAACTGATGAAATTCCGTATTATTGTAGTGAATGTGGTGGGCGGATTATTCAAAATTATCGGGAAGCAGAGTTAACGTGTAGTAATTGTGGACTGGTGATCAGAACACAAATATTTTTAAAAGGCCCAGAATGGCGAGAATTTGATACTGAACAAAAAGAGAAGAGATGTCGAGTAGGTGATCCCTTTACATGTACTATACATGATTATGGCCTTGCAACAATTATTAGTGAAAAAAATAGAGATTATTTAGGACGTGTTTTATCTCAAAAATATAATTCACAGATCTATCGTCTCCGAAAACTAGATAAACAATACAGATATACAAATTCTAGTCAAAAAAGTATGATGAAAGCTTTTACAGAACTTGAACGATTAGAGTCATCGATTAATTTACCAATATCAAGAAAAATTAAAGAAGAGGCAGCAATTTTATATAGAAAATTGCTTGAAAAAGGGTTAACTAAAGGTCGTTCAATTGATTTAATAATAACAACAATTTTATATATTACATGCCGTCAAAATGGTCTACCAATTACTCTTAAGGATATTTGTCAAAACTCAAAATTTAGTGAAAAATCAATAAATAGGATGTATAGATTTATTTGTAAAGAATTGAAATTAGAAATTTTACCTGTAAACCCAATTAATTTCATTTCTAGATTTGCTTCTGCTTTGGACGTAAGTATTGAAGTCCAAAAACTAGCAATTGATATTATAAATAAAGCAATAAAAATGGGGATTAGTTCTGGAAGGGGACAGATGGGCTTAATTGCTGGAGCTTTGTATATTGCTTGTATTTTAAAGGACCAACATAGATCTCAAAAAAAGATCGCATCAATTGTTAATGTAACTGAAGTTACGATTAGAAATAGATATAAAGAACTAGTAAAAAAACTTAATATAGAATTACCGTAGGTTTTGAATTGTTTTAGCCTTTTTTAGAAACTGATTCTTCCATCCACGCCAATAAATCTTTACAGGTAATAATCTTGTCGATACCACATATTTCAAGGTTGCTGCATAAAAAGCATGGACAATTATCTAGAGTATCCCATTCTATTTTTTCAGGCTCTTTTTTTGTATAATAAAGCCGATAGGTCCATCTTCCTTTATTTAATTCTTTTTCTCTCCTTATTAATCCATCTTCTTCCAACTTTACGGCTATTCGAGATCCGAGTCGGCTTGTTGCCCCTAAAAACTTCCACAATTCAGACTGTAATACTCCTTTTGCTCCATATTCCTTAATAAATTCTAATGCTTTAAGTTCTTGAGGGTCTATCATTTTTATCAAGCTAACTCCTATCAGTGAATTTATTATATGTACAAAAAAATATTAAATTTTTTTCATTCAATTTTTATAAAATTTTTACATATTAAATACATTTCACGACTTGTATCTAAACTTGCTTTTGGTTTAGTAAACCGCACAAATTTAAAATATAATTTGAATTCTTTTTTAATATTATTTATATTTGAACCTTGAAAAACTTTGCTAATAAAGTGACCATCTTTCTTTAAAAATGGTTTTACAATATACTCAAAGGCGCACTTTATCAAATAATTTTGCCGTTCTACATCTAGGTTAGAAATGCCACTAGTATGCATAGAGCAATCGGAAATGATTAAATCAGCTTTATTAGGAAGTAATGGTCCTATTTTTTTAGTAATTTCCGGGCTTGTAATATTAAATTTTAAAAATTTTACATTTCCTGGAATAGGTCTTATATCGTTAATATCTATTCCCAGTATCAATATATTTTTACCTTTTATTGATTGAATTGCTTGTATCCAACTTCCAGGAGCACAGCAAATATCTATTACAATTGATATATTCCTTAAGAATTTATATTTTTGATTTAATTGTAATAATTTATAAGCTGCTCTAGATCTATATTTTTCTCGTTTAGATCTTCTATAATATATGTCTTTTTTCCTTTTATTTATCCAATTTGACATTTTTAATACTGAACTTTTTTTGTTAATAATTTATAAAATTCACAATAATAATATAATCTATTATAGTTGATAATAATTTCATAAAATGGTTTATAATTGAAGTTAATTTTGATTTTTTTATTTTCAAATTTTATTATACTTTAATAATTAAACCTATTTGATATTAATTATATCAATATAAAACATTAGCAATTTTTTCCCAATTTAATTATTTTTGTCCAAATTTTATTACAAAAAATTCAAATATTTCAATGCATTTTGTTTTTATAGAAATTGATAAATATAATTAATTCAAATCAAATTTATATAAGTTAATTTATGTCGAATTATACTACACCGATTCGAAAATCTGTTATAGAAATGATAATGGAGGTAAGAAGTTAATTCCAAAAGAAAACTATAGCGCAGCTGATATTAAAGTATTAGAAGGGCTGGAAGCTGTGAGAAAACGCCCTTCAATGTATATTGGTTCAACAGGGCCAAAAGGATTACACCACCTAATATATGAAGTAGTTGATAATTCAATTGATGAATGTCTAGAGGGTTTTTGTTCTAAAATTGAGGTAATTCTACACAAAGATGGCTCTGTTTCTATTATAGATAATGGTAGAGGAATTCCTATTGCCATTCACCCAGAATATGGGACTTCTGCACTTGAAATTATTATGACAAAATTACATTCTGGTGCGAAGTTTGATCATAAAAGTTACAAAGTATCGGGAGGTCTTCATGGTGTTGGTCTGGCTGTAGTTTCCGCTTTATCAAGAAATTTAACTGTTAAGGTTAAAAGAGACGGTAAAATTTATCAGCAAAAATATATTGAGGGCAATATTGCCTCGAAACTTGAAGTTATTGGTAATTGTGATCCGTCCGATACTGGGACTTCTATAACTTTTTTACCAGATCCTGAGATTTTTAAAGAAACTACTGTATTTAATTTTGGAGTGTTAAGTCAAAGATTAAAAGAAGTTTCTTTTTTAAATAAAGGTCTTTATATCAGTTTAACTGATGAAAGAACTGGAATTAAAGAATCATACTATGAGCAAGAAGGAATTATTGCATTTGTTAAATTTATTGGAAAAAAATTACTTCACGAACCTATTTATTTTGAAAAAATAAAAAATAATATAATTATAGAAATTGCAATGGCATATACTGAAAGTTATATTGAAAATATTTATTCATTTGTTAATAACATCAATACTCAAGAAGGGGGAACTCATTTAACAGGCTTTAGAGGGGCGTTGACCAGGACAATAAATTCATATGCTAAAGATCACAATTTCTTAAAAGAGAAAGACAGCAACTTTTCTGGAAACGACGTAAGAGAAGGGTTGGCAGCAGTCATTAATATAAAAATGCCCGAACCTCAATTCGAAGGTCAAACTAAAACAAAACTTGGTAATACTGAAATTAAAGGAATTGTTGAAAGTGTTGTAAACGAAGAATTGATGAAAGCATTAGAAAGAAATCCCATCGTAGCAAAATTAATTGTTCAGAAATGTATTTTATCATCAAAAGCAAGAGAAGCCGCAAAAAAAGCGCGCGACCTGACGCGTCGTAAAGGTATCTTGGAAAGGACTACTTTACCAGGTAAATTAGCTGATTGTTCTGACACTGACCCACGAAATTGTGAATTATTTATTGTAGAAGGAGATTCTGCAGGTGGCTCTGCCAAGCAGGGACGCGATAGAATTTTCCAAGCCATATTACCTCTACGCGGCAAAATAATTAATGTTGAAAAAGCACGTCTTCTTAAAATTTTAAAAAACAATGAAATTTCTTCAATAATTTTAGCATTGGGTACCGGGATAAGCGATGATTTTGACATTTCAAAATTACGATATCATAAAATAATACTTTTAATGGACGCTGATGTTGATGGTCAACATATTAAAACGCTTATTTTAACCTTTTTTTACCGTTATATGCGGGAATTAATCGAAAATGGACACGTTTATATTGCTAATCCTCCATTATATAAGATATCTTTTAATAAAAAAGTCCAATATCTTTATTCAGATGAAGCGCTTCAAGATTTTATTAAAAAATACCCTAATAAGAAACTAAAAATCCAGAGATATAAAGGGCTTGGTGAAATGAACCCTGAACAACTCTGGGAAACTACTATGAACCCAGAAACTAGAATTTTATATAGAGTAGAGATTGATGATGCTATCTTAGCTAATGAATTATTCTCTATATTAATGGGAACTGATGTGGAACCAAGAAAAGAATTCATTCTAAGACACGCACGAGAAGTAAATAATTTAGATATTTAAAATAATAAATGGATTTGTTAATTTTGAGAGAAGGTAAAATACTAAATGTAAAAGCTATCACTGAGGAAATGAAAGATGCCTATATGGACTACTCAATGTCTGTAATAATTGGAAGGGCACTACCTGATGTGAGGGATGGGTTAAAACCAGTGCATCGCAGGATACTTTATGCTATGCATGAAATTGGTATGACTAATTTCAAAAAATCGGCTAGAATTGTAGGAGCAGTATTGGGTCAATATCATCCCCATGGTGATACCGCAATTTATGATGCTGTAGTAAGAATGACTCAAGATTTTTCATTACGGTATCCCCTAATTGATGGTCAAGGAAATTTCGGGAGTATCGATGGTGATACTGCTGCAGCAATGAGATATACCGAAGCCCGACTATCCGCTATTTCTAAAGAAATGCTTGAAGATATTGATAAAGATACAATTGATATGACTCCTAATTTCGATGATACACTAAAAGAACCTACCG
>Ga0164318_10003080_pt1 | contig 15717 bp, 11 predicted proteins | sample GuaBasSedimGuay9_FD_113734 | JGI IMG/M metagenome (GOLD analysis project Ga0164318, IMG submission 113734) | Subseafloor sediment microbial communities from Guaymas Basin, Gulf of California, Mexico - Guay9, Core 4571-4, 0-3 cm | ecosystem: Environmental > Aquatic > Marine > Hydrothermal vents...
ATAACTTTAAAACTATCCGGTTGCCCGAGAGCGATTTGATTCCGGTTGAGCAGGAAGCGGGGAATTAAAAGATACTCATAAACAGTAAGCTAACACTGGCAATACTTACCACCAAGGTTATCATTATTGCCATCGATACCAAGTCGGGTCTGCACTTGTATTGTCTGGCAAACACCACGGTAAGTATGGCAGAGGGCAGAGCAGTTTCGATTAAAACAATCTCGCGCATCATCTCGGTAATATTTGAAATATCAGTTAATAAATATGCTATTAAGGGCTTGATAATAAGTTTTAGCAATATGGCTAAAGCGATAAATAGATAAATGTGCTTAATTTTTTTAAACTCTAGAATTAGTCCGATTATCAAAGCTACAAAGAACAGGTTGGCATGGCCGATGAGCGTGAAAAAACGAATGAACAGCAAAAAGAACGAAGAATTTTTATCGACAGGAATCATCGAAAAAGCAATTCCGGCAATCAGAGCAATAAATATGGGAGAAACGAAAAACTTTTTAACCGAAAGCCAAATCTCCTTTCCCTCTACTTTTGAGTCGCCATAATACATGGCAATTAACGGCCCCATGATAAACAAAAGCAATCCCACACCAAATTCACTAGTTACTACCGCTTCTTCCATAGCCAGGGCACTTCCGGGAAATGCTTGTCGTATGATAGGATAACCCAGTAACGAGGTCATGCCAAAGGCAGAAACTAAAATCAAGGCGCCGGTTTCACCCCGGTCAAATCTCAATACTTTCGCAATTCCCCATGCAAGAGCCATCATTGAGGTTTCAACAGCAGCCATGATAAGTGCCATGATAAAAAAGTTACTGTTAAACGTTTTTACGGCTAATGACGAGAAAATAATGGCAGGCAGAGTTATCTGAAGTACCATTTTGCTAAAAAGCAAGCTGTCCTCTTTTTTCAATACCTTTAATTGTTTAAGTATGTAGGTTAACGAAATAAGAGCAACCATCATGATTACTCCTTCAAATAGGCTCGTTGTGGTGTTCATGGTGATTAGTTATTAGGTTATTACGTTCAACAAATGTAATTAAAAATGGATGTTAATAAACAGTAAAAAGTGCTTAATATTATTTCCCTCACGCTTAAAAAGCAATTTAATTTGTATTACGTTTGTAACGTAACAAAACGTTAAGATAAACAGATTAATACTAAATTGAAAAACAGATGAAAAAGATCGTTTTTATTTTGTTAGGTTTTTTAATGATATTGCTATCCTGTAATAAATTACATGATACTTTTGACATTAATTGTAAAGTAGTTACAGTTACTACACAAGATGGTGTTTCTACGTTTGAATATGATGACAATGATAAAATTATTTCTATTACCAACCAACCACCAAACCTAAAAATTATCATTGGTTACGACGAGGTCGGAAGGATAATTAAAATGGAACGCTATACTATGCATGATAATACCTTGAAAGGATATTCCAATTTTAATTGGGTGGATAATAATCACGTTGATTCCTACAGCTATTATTATAGTGTAAATTACGGCGCATGGCTTGAGGATATAGATAAAATTGAGTTAAATGATAACGGTAATCAGATAAAACGAGAATTTTATCAGAAAGATGAGAATGAAAACTGGTTTGTTAGTAGCTATATTGAAATTTGTTGGAATAAAGGTAACCTTGTTAGCACAGAGTTCTTTACACGAGATAGTGAAAAAAAAGAATTTAAGAAAATTAATACCCACTTATATGAATACGATACCAAAATAAATCCCTGGAGAAACTTGTCTATCAGGTCGGTGATTTTTGATTTTTCAATATTTCCAATTTCTGCTAACAATCCTGTTACAGAGAGGATGACTTTCAATACCGCTAGGAGTTCTTTGATGTTAAAAAAGGATTACCAATATAATTCACTCAATTACCCGGTTTCGTATATTCAAACAAAAATCGATGCCGAAACGTGAGAAGTGCATGAAAATTATGGTGTTATATCCATCGAATATCACTGTAACTGATAAGTGTTTTTTTAATAGAGGGTTTTAATGTATAAAGTTCTTCCGTCTCGTAAGGCTGTGTAATCAAAAAAATCAGAGCTTTATTATTAATTTCTAAAGGGTGTAATGCAATCCTTTTGTTGCGTAATTTTGCCATTATTATTACCCTGTTGGTATAAATAATAAACGATGAATAGTAAAACAATATTTTTTTTATTGATGTTGGTAACAACATTAACCTCTTGTTCAAATAAAAAGCAATCTTATTGGGAAAACGGGATGGTAAAGTCGGAGTTGGAGTATCAACATGATAAGCTAAACGGAAAAGCAGTCTGGTTTTTCGATAACGGAAACAAGGAGCAGGAGGCCAACTATAAGAACAATATTCTGGAGGGGAAGATGATCAGATGGCATCGAAACGGGAGTCTCGAATCAAAAGCACTTTATCATGAGGGACTGAAATCGGGGGTGTTTGTTACTTACGATGATAATGGAAATAAGGTTGTTGAGCAACATTACAAAAATGATACCCTCAACGGTTTTTCCAGACAGTGGTATCCCAACGGCACGTTGAAAATTGAAGGGAATTACAGTAACGGACTATTTGAGGGTAGATGGATGTATTACGATATAGGCGGCAATATTGTGGGAATTGGAAATTTTTTAAAGGGAACCGGTATTCAGCGGGCATGGTGGCCAAACGGGAAAGTGAAGCGCGAGATCCAGTATAAAAATAATAAAAAAGACGGAACGGAAAAGTGGTTTGATGAAACCGGAAAGTTAGAAAAAATCATGCATTGGAATCGCGGTGCTCTCGAGTAGATAAACTGTCTGATAATAAACGAAGTACAATTATTATTTTAATAGATTCTATATTTAATATATTTTGTATAATTAGTTTGTTTATCTCGAGAAATCGGCATTATCTTTGTCGAATAATTAACAATTGTTATATTGTTAACAAATAATCTTTAAAACCATTATTGATGAACTTAAATAAAATTATGAACGCCCTGGAAGCAAGGCATCCGGGTGAAGCTGAATATTTGCAAGCTGTTCGCGAAGTTTTGGAATCTATCGAGGACGTAGTAAACGACAATCCTCACTTTGAAACTGCCGGTATTATCGACCGTTTGGTGGAACCCGACCGTATTCTATCCTTCAAAGTGCCATGGATGGATGACGAAGGAAAAGTACATGTTAACCTCGGTTATCGTGTTCAGTTTAATGGTGCCATTGGCCCATACAAAGGAGGCCTTCGTTTCCACCCTAGTGTTAACTTGAGTATCCTTAAGTTTTTAGGATTCGAGCAAATCTTTAAAAATGCCCTTACTACTTTACCCATGGGTGGTGGCAAAGGCGGTTCCGATTTTAACCCTAAAGGGAAATCGGATAACGAAATCATGCGTTTTTGCCAATCATTTATGCTGGAGCTTTGGAAAATTATTGGTCCTGAAACCGATGTTCCTGCCGGTGATATTGGTGTTGGTGGCAAAGAGATTGGTTTCCTTTATGGTATGTACAAAAAGCTTCAACACGAGCATACCGGTGTGCTTACCGGGAAAGGTACCGGTTGGGGTGGAAGTCTGATTCGTCCTGAAGCTACAGGCTTTGGTGGCGTTTATTTTACACAGGAGATGTTAAAAACCAAAAATGATTCGTTTGAGGGAAAAACCGTAACCATCTCCGGATTTGGAAATGTTGCCTGGGGTGTTGCTTTAAAACTCAACGAGCTGGGTGCTAAGGTTGTTACTATTTCGGGTCCTGACGGGTATATTTATGATTCTGAAGGTATCTCCGGCGAAAAAGTAGATTACCTCCTGGAGCTTCGCGCTTCTAACCAGGATATTGTGGCTCCTTATGCCGAGGAATTTCCGGGCGCTACCTTTATAGCCGGTAAACATCCCTGGGAAGTTAAATGTGACATCGCCATGCCATGCGCAACTCAAAATGAGTTAAATGGCGACGATGCCGCTAACCTTATTAAAAACGGTGTTGAAATTGTTGCCGAAGTTTCAAACATGGGCTGTACTCCTGAAGCTGTTGAAGCATTCCACAAAAACAAAATTTTATTCGGTCCCGGAAAAGCTGTTAATGCCGGTGGTGTTGCTGTCTCCGGATTGGAAATGACTCAGAACTCAATGAAAATTAGCTGGATTGCCGAGGAGGTTAATGCCAAACTGCATCAAATTATGAAATCAATCCATGAAGTGTCGGTTAAATACGGTACAGAAGAAGATGGATACATCAATTATGTTAAAGGTGCTAATGTGGCCGGCTTCCTTAAAGTTGCCAACGCCATGTATGATCAGGGAATTATCTAAAAACAGTTTCTTTATTAAAAAAGCCGCTTCGTTCGAAGTGGCTTTTTTTGTGAAGTTGTTTTCTGATTTTCAATGTCTTATTGTGCATAATAAAAATTAACTTTAAATAACTTCTATGTTTGAAATAGTTTTTCAAAAATCGAACTTCTAAAAAAAGCTAAAAACTATAAAATCATGCTTTATTCTTCATTATCTTGCAGCCCAAAATTAGTATTATGGAATTTACAGCACAGCAAATAGCAGATGCGTTGCAGGGAATAGTGGAGGGCAACGCTGACATTATGGTTTCGGATCTTTCCAAAATTGAAGAAGGAAAACCGGGGTCTCTCAGCTTTTTGGCTAACCCGGCTTACGAAAAATACATTTACGAAACCAATGCATCTATTGTTATTGTTAATCACGATTTCAAACCTGAAAAAAGGGTCTCTGCTACCCTTATCCGGGTTAAAGATGCTTATATGGCTTTTGCACAACTGCTGGAACTTTATCAACAAAGCAAACCTCAAAAAACAGGGATATCTCCTAAAGCGTTTATTAGCGATACGGTAACCATAGGTGAAAACGTGTACATTGGTGAGTTTGCCGTGATTGGCGAATATAGCGTAATTGGTGATAATTGTAAAATATATCCCAACACAAGCGTGGGTGATAATGTAAAAGTAGGAGATAATACCACCTTTTTTTCAGGGGTTAAAGTTTACGACGAATGCGTGATAGGCAACGAATGTACACTACATGCCGGTGTGGTAATTGGTTCCGATGGTTTTGGTTTTGCCCCTCAGCAGGATGCCGACTTTAAGAAAGTACCGCAAATTGGTAATGTGGTGTTGGAGGACAGGGTGGAGATTGGAGCCAATACGGTTATCGACAGAGCCACCATGGGTTCGACCATTATTAAAAGAGGGGTAAAGCTGGACAACCTGATTCAGGTGGCACACAACGTGGTAATTGGCGAAAACACGGTTATTGCCGCTCAAACGGGAATTGCAGGTTCCACCAAGATTGGCAAAAATTGTATGTTTGGAGGACAGGTGGGAATTAGCGGCCATCTTACCATAGCCGATGAAGTTAAAATTGCCGCTCAGTCGGGGCTTGGGAAAAGTATAACCGAAAAAGGTACTGTTGTTGAAGGGTCGCCCGCATTTAACGCGCGTAAGTTTCAGAGGTCATACGTCTATTTTCGGAAGTTGGATAGCCTTGCAAAACAAATTAACAATCTCGAGCATCAGCTAAAGGATAAGAAATAGAGAATGTTCTCTGTTTTCTGCCTGAACATTTATTTTGATAATCATAAAACCCTGCCCGTTGGTCGCTGTCATTTTTAGTTACGTGAGGATGGATGATGGTTGATACATTCGTGGCAACCTGTCAGGTCGCTCACCCGCGGGCTTTTGTCCGACCTGTCAGGTTTAGCTACCGCACCAGCACCACCGTTCCCTGCGTACTTTTGGTGTCACCCGTTTGGAAATCACGGTAAACAATACGGTAAACATAAGTGCCAACAGGCGCGGGTGTGCTCTTGTAGTTCCCGTCCCAGCCGCTGTTGCTGCCGCGAGACTCGAAAATTTGCTCTCCCCAACGGTTAAAGATTTGCAACACGAAATCACGTACGTAGTCGTATTTAGGAATGACTTTGAACACGTCGTTCAGCCCGTCATTGTTGGGCGAAAAGGCGTTGGGAATCCAAAAGGGAACGCCACCCCAAAGTACCCGAACCGTGTCGAGACTTTTGCAGCCGTTGTCCGACAGCGATTGCAGCCAATACAATCCCATGGTGTCGATACGGATGGCTGCCGTGGTGTCGCCCGTGCTCCAGAGGTAAGCGGCAGCATCAGCTCGTGCATCTAAAACGTCGCCGGGATTTAAAAACAGGGTGTCTATCTCTGCAAACGAAACCACCGGAGCAGGCTCCACGATAATATCAATATTTTTTTGTTCCACGCAGTTGACCGTATCGGTAACGGTAAAAGTGTAATTACCCGACATGGACAGCGGGATGTTGTTAATCCACAACAAGTCGTTAGCAGATTCAAAACCTTCCGGACCCTGCTACAAATACTCGTAAGTGCCACTTCCTCCCGATACGAAAGGCGAGATTAACACCTGATCGTTTTCACAGACTTTTTTACTGCTTTCAAGCAAAATACCGGGACGAGAAAATATCCTCACGTTACCCGGGTTATACAAGGCCGGTATTTGAAGCCCGTTGGTATTGTAAAAATAGCTTTCCCCTGCCGAGTGCGCCCAGTCCACCAGCGAGTATCCCTCTTTTTTACCATCGAACACCAACTCCGCGAGACGGCTTCCATTAGCAACAGAAACCGGATTATCCCCTTCCCATGATAGTAACACGCGGTTATCGTTTTGAACCAGCTGCACCTGTAGCTTATCGGCAATGGAAGCATCGGGATTTTGATAGCCTGTGCACGATAACACCGAGCTGTCGTAAAACAGCTCCGTACGGAAACGCACCACGCTGTCGAAGCCCGAAACTACCAGCGGCACCACGGCGGCATCACCCAAACAGGAATGATCATCGCCTGCCAACGCCTCTAACTGTTGCGTACTCACCCGGTTGACCACCACCATAAAGGTTGTATCGCAGCCAAAGTCATCGGCTACCATGCAAGGATATGTTCCTGCTGAAAGATTGCTAAAATCACCATCATCAAGTTGAAAGGAGTTACCATTGTTGATGGAGTAATGAATGCTACCCGAGAAAACATCGGCAGTGATGATGATTTCGCCGTTTTGGTCAAGATTGGTTTCGTCGAAGGTGGTAATGTTGGTGATATGCGGAGCACTACTGTTATCAATCACCACTGGATTATGCCCGTACACGCTTTGGCAGCCGTTGGTATCGCTCACGCGGACAACATAACTCCCGGCAGCAAGTGCTATAAACACCGAATCATTTTCCTGAAAAGAAGCCCCGTCATTAATGGAATAACGGAAATATGAACTTCCTCCCGAGTGAGCAATAACGGTCATGGTTCCGTCATCCTGACCACAATGCTCGGGCGTAAAAGTAACCGTGTCGATAATAATATCGCCGGCATCGGTGATGGTATAGGAACCCGACAGGGTGGAACAACCGTTGCCGTCTGATGCCGAGAGGTAGTAGTTTTCCACGCCGAGCCCCGAGATGTCCAACGAGTTACCCAGTACGTTGCCATCGGCATCCTGCCAGGAAAAAGAGAGGGGAGGAACGCCAACCACCTGTAACCCGGTAATGCTTCCGGAGCTGCCGCCGCAGGAGGTAGGGGTTATGGTCAGATTAGTTTCGTCAAAAACGGCAGGCGGATTCCATCCCACGAAAACGGAATCAATGGTGGTGCAGCCGTTGGGAGCGTTTACCTTTACCCAGTAAGCCCAGTAAGTACCCGTGTCGGAAACGGTAATCAGGCTGTCGTTAAAGCCAAACTCGCCGGTGTTCCAGAGGTAGCTTCCGGCACCGGCACCGCCGTTAAGTTCAATCTCATTGTTTTTACAAACAAGCGTGTCCGACCCCAAATCGGGCAGGGGCGATTGTTTGATGGTAACCACTCTCAAGGTATGCTCGTATCTGCCGAAAGGATTGGTCGTGTCGGGCGGATACCACACGTCGGCAGCAACTTCAAACTCACCGCCGGAGGAAAAGATATGCGTGGGGGCAAGCTTGTGCGAGATGCTGTCCACTCCCGAAGCAGGGTCACCGAAATTCCAGTGGATGGAATCGGGAAACATGAAATTGGGCTTGAACTGCACAACATTGTCCGGCCCCGAGCACTCACCCACCCACTCGAAACGGTAGAGGTAATCGAGCAGGATGTTGGGGAAGGAGTAGTAAACAGAGGCCAAAGGTGCGTAATAAATTACATCTTTTTGGTAATTGCATCCCACTCCCCGTATCCATGGTTTATTAATTACGCTGACATATTGATATTGTTGCAAGCCTGTTCCTGAACAATATATTTTCCCGTCACGAGCCAGTTGAAGGGCAATACCTGCTCCTTTTCCAATTAAAATAGCCGATTGTGTAAACAAAGAGTGATTCTCTACATATTGCATATCGTATTGATATATTTCAACATCATTATCTTTTGTCCGAAAAGCTATGTAAACCAATTTAGAATCCGGAGAAAACTCAATGCCATAGGGGAAAAGGGTTCTTCCTTGCGCATCAATCTTTGTTAAATAGTATAGTATATTGATTTCTCCCGTGGTATCGTTGAATTTACCCACTTCAAAAAAATAGGGTTGAGTATTTTCGTATGCGTTGAAGAAAAATCTTTTATCATAAGATATCTTCATGTACCCTTGTCGGTTCATAGTTTGCTGAACTACGGAAGCACTACTTAGAACTGGATTTGTATTAAGGCCGTTCTTTGTAAGTAAGAAAGATGCAAACTGATTTTCTTGTAGTTTATGTGTGATAATCCAAACATCTTTATTGTTAGAATATTTAACGGCAAACAATTTTTCTTGGGCATCCCAAGCCGCATTTATTAAAATGTTTTTTTTAGTTACCTCACCTAAGCCGTTATCTCCGTTCATATCTACTAAACAATACCAAAATCCAAAAATTCCAGTTGATGACCATGATCCAATTCCAACAAAAAACACATAAAAAAGATGACTGCTTTCCGGTTTCTGCACAATAACTACACGTTGTGTTACTTCTGGATCATCTCCCATTAATACTTCCCCATTTAACATGGGAGAATAATTTTTATTATAAATTTTATCACCATCAGAGTAGAACAAAAGATTGCCTAAAGAATCGCTCATAACAGCGGTGCCCATTCCGGTATAGATAGTACTGTTTACTTTTATGGGAAAACCAGCATTAAAATCTAACCCGCAATATGCACCAAAATACCAAAGATTAGCTTGGTTTTGGGAAAAAGTTGCATCAAAGAGCAACAAAATTAATAGAATTACAAAGGATATCCTTTTCATAAAACTATACAAATAGTTTTAAATACAACACATGAGCTAACGTTAGCTCATGTGTTGTATCAAATTTGTTAATATAATTGGACTATGGTTCTTGTATAGGTCATTAATTCTTCACAGGTAAATGGTCCATCCTGTCTCTGCCCACTACAAATAATAGTATTTGTAGTGTTATCTTTCTTAATAGCAGTAATTGTTACAACAAAACATTTTGCTACCTGATCAACCGTGCAAAGTTGATTTGGCACGCAAAAGGTTGTTGAACTTTGGTCGGATAAAAATGATTTGGTTGAGTCGTACAATACAACGTTAGGGTTAGAACAGATATCAGTGATTTTCATGTTTACCACATAATCGGCATTTTCATTGTACTTAACACATTCACCGGATAGAGTAACTGTCGGCTGTATCCAACACGGCGGCGGGTTTTCACTTTTTTTATTGGTTTCGGTTTTGTGGCTGTTGGCCATAAAGCTGAAGCCGAGGGCTACTATAAACGCTATAAGCGCTGTAAATTTAATTACTTTTTTTATCATTTTTCATTTTTCGGTTTGACAATATAGTAGCCATAAGTTTCATTCGAGGTAAAGTTTTGTTGTTGAGCTCAAAGGTACGAAAAATTTGTTATTTGTTCGCCGGGAGGCTCACGTTATTGGCTCCCGTTGGTCGCGTGATTTGGCTTCGCCGTCATTCAATGGTTATTTGCCTCCCGTTGGTCGGTGTCATTATTGGTTACGCGAGGAATTGAGTAGTGATTGATTTCAATTGTTCATCGTCTCTTTTTCGGTCGAGGCAAGCTCGCGCGTGGCGACCGGAAAAGTGGAGAATGGCTTTCAACCTTTCAAATCTCTTCCCGCGTGGCGGCGCTCAATTTGAGAGGTTTGGTACGTTCGCAACAACCTGTCAGGTCGCTCACCCGCGGGCTTTTTACCGAACTGCCAGTTTAACTACCTCTCTCAGATCACGGTTTGTAACCGTGAGCAACTGCTAACTACGATAGCTTCAAACTGTCGAAACTTAAAAAAACATACTTGTTGTAGCAAGAAATCAATCAACAAAAATACCTACAAGCCAAGCAGCACTTCCAATGGGTCTTTCGCTCCAAAGAGCATCCGTTCGGGATTTTCGAGCATCTCTTTAACCTTTACCAAAAAGCCCACTGACTCACGGCCGTCAATCAGCCGATGGTCGTAGCTTAATGCTATAAACATCATGGGATGAATTTCCACCTTGCCGTTAACAGCAATGGGCCTTTCAACAATGTTGTGCATTCCTAAAATGGCACTTTGCGGCGGGTTAAGAATGGGCGTTGAGAGCATGGAACCAAATACGCCGCCATTGGTGATGGTAAAAGTGCCGCCTTCCATATCCTGAATGGTAATGCGGTTTTCGCGGGCTTTAACAGCCAGTCGCTTAATTTCCTTTTCAATTTCCGCCAGGGTCAACATCTCGGCGTTGCGAACTACTGGAACCACCAATCCTTTGGGTGCACTTACGGCGATACCAACATCCACGTAATTGAATTGTACAATTTCATCACCATCAATTTGAGAATTAATAGATGGAACGTGTGCAATGGCTTCGGTAACCGCTTTGGTAAAAAACGACATAAATCCAAGTCCTACATCATGCTTTTCTTTGAAACTCTCTTTGTATTTCTTCCGGAGTTCCATGATGGGGGTCATGTTTACCTCATTAAAGGTGGTGAGCATGGCGGTTTCGTTTTTAACAGAAACCAGCCGTTGGGCAAGTTTTTTACGCAGCATACTCATCTTTTTCTTATCCGTGTTGCGAGTTCCGTCCCATGTTGAGGAAGTAGGAACCGTTGTGGCAGTCGGAGTAAAATTATCCTTCTCGTTCAGATAAAATTCCACATCTTTTTTCCCGATGCGGTGACTTTTAAAAAAGTCGATTAACTGTTGCTCCGAAATATTTTCGTTTTCCATCAGCTTGCGTGCCAATGGTGAAACCGTTAAATTGATATCGGCTTTGGGCAGCTCTTGTTTTTTTGTAACAGCAGCCGGTTTTGCTTCTTCTTGTTTGGCAGTAGTTTCAACCTTTTTGTTTTCAGGTTTTTTCTGAATGGTTCCTTTGGCTTCCGTGTCGATAGTTGCGATAATGGAGCCAACTTCAACTGTGTCGCCCTCTTGGGCAATAATTTTTATTTTCCCATCGGCTTCAGCTGCCACGGGCAGGGTGGCCTTGTCGGAATCTATTTCCACCACATCCTGATCTTTTTCCACCTGTTGGCCATCTTCCACCAGCCAGGCTGCAATTTGTACTTCGGTAATTGATTCGCCCGGTGAAGGGACTTTTATTTCTATCATAGCTATTTTGTTTAGCCGGTTAAATTTCTTTATTTTAATGGTTTAAGGCCGTTGTGTAAAGCGGCATCAATGGTGTCGATTTGCAGCTCTTCAATCTCTTTCTCGAACGATTGCCATTTATTGCCGATACATGCCATCTCACATTCATAGTCGATGTAAGGACAATCGCAGGCATGGAATGTTTTTTCAATAATTTTTCGCTGTTGGATTATGTGAAATTTGGATGATCCGGTGGCAGGGCTTCCGCTTTCAGGCCTTGCAATATGGATAATACGAATATCATCGCTTAATATTTTTCTAACAAAATCCCACGCTCCCATGTTGGCCGGTTCTTCCTGCGACCACATAAAGGTTTCTGCCAGATGATATTTTTTTGTTAGCTCCAAGACTCTTTTTTTGGGAAAGGGGTAAAGCTGTTCAATACGGATAAGGGCAATAAAATCGTGTCCGTATTTTTCTTTTTCTTCCAACAGTTCGTAATAGAGTTTACCCGTACAGAAAACAACACGTTTAACTTTATCGGGATTGGCATCGGGGTCGTCAATTACTTCCATGAAGCTGCCTTTTGTAAAATCCTCGACAGGTGAGATAACGCGAGGATGCCGTAACAGACTTTTAGGTGTAAAAATAATGAGTGGCTTTCTGAAATCTCTTTTAAGCTGTCGGCGTAAAATATGAAAAAAATTGGCGGGTGTTGTGCAGTTGGCTATTTGCATGTTGTTATCAGCAGCCAGGGTAAGGAATCGTTCCACGCGTGCGCTGGAGTGCTCGGGGCCTTGTCCTTCGTATCCATGCGGCAGCAGTACCACTAAATCGTTCATGACATTCCATTTGTTTTCGGCGCTGCTTAAAAATTGGTCGAAGATAACCTGAGCCGTGTTGGCAAAGTCGCCAAATTGAGCTTCCCAAATTGATAGAGAATAGGGTGAAGTGAGAGAGTATCCGTACTCAAAGCCTAAAACACCATACTCCGAAAGGTGTGAGTTGTATATGTAAAAAGGGGCCTGATTTTTCATCAGGTTTTGCAGCGGGATATATTTTTCTTCAGAGTCTTCAAGGCGTAATACGGCATGGCGGTGCGAGAATGTTCCGCGCTCCACATCCTGCCCGCTGAGGCGTACTGGAATATCTTCGGTTAACAGGCTTCCATAAGCCATCAGTTCGCCCATGGCCCAATCCAGTTTTTTCTCTTCCAGCACCATTTTTTTGCGTTGTTGCTGAAGCCGCACGGTTTTTCTGAAAAACTTTTTGTTTTCGGGCAAACTGCCAAGCTTTTCGGCAATCAACATCAAGTTTTCTTCAGTGATGGAGGTGTCAACAGGTTTGTGCCAGTCCTTATCTTCCGCTTTTTTAATTCCCTTCCAGGTTTCGTTTAAAAAGTTATCTATACTGTTGTTTTTATGCGATTTACCCTTGGTGAGATTTTTTTCCAAGGTAGTTAAAAACTTTTTTTCATTGTTGGTACAGTAGCCGGCAGTTACAACTTTTTCTTCAAGGAGGTGCTGCTTGTAAATCTCGTACGGATTGGGATGTTTTTCGATAGCCTTGTATAATATGGGTTGCGTGAACCGTGGCTCATCGCCTTCGTTATGGCCGTATTTACGATAGGCTAAAATATCGATAAACACATCTTTATGAAACTTGTTTCTAAATTCAACGGCCATTTGAACCGCGTAAACAACAGCTTCAGCATCATCACCATTAACATGGAAAACCGGGGAGAGGGTTGTTTTTGCTACATCGGTACAGTAGGTTGAGGAGCGTGCATCGAGATAATCGGTGGTAAATCCAATTTGGTTGTTAATAACCAAATGAATGGTTCCCCCGGTAGAGTAGCCTTTTAGATTTTCCATTTGAAGCACTTCATAAACGATGCCCTGCCCGGCAACAGAAGCGTCGCCATGCAGTAGAATAGGCACAATTTTACCCGAATCATGCTGATAGGTGGTGTCGATTTTGGCGCGGGTAATGCCTTCTACTACAGGGTCAACAGCCTCGAGATGCGACGGGTTGGGAGTGAGGGTTAGCTGAACCTCTTTCCCTTTGCTGGTTTTACGGCGGACCGTGTAACCGAGGTGGTATTTAACATCACCCAGCAAACCCTCTTCATCAAACTCTTTGCCTTCGAATTCAGAAAAGACATCTTCAAAAGGTTTTCGCATGATGTTGGTAAGAACATTGAGCCTTCCGCGGTGCGGCATACCAATAATAAATTCTTCTACTCCCAGTTCTGATCCTCTCTCCATCACGGCGTCCAGCGCCGGAATTACCGATTCGGCTCCTTCCAGCGAAAAACGCTTTTGGCCGGGGAATTTTTTTTGTAAAAAGTTTTCAAAAAATACGGCTCTTTCCAGTTTAGTGAGGATGTATTTTTTTTCATCGTTATTAAAATCGGGCTTGTTTCTGGTTTTTTCAAACCGGTTCCGTAACCAGGTTAAGGTCTTCTGCTCGCGGATAAACATGTATTCAGCACCAAAACTGTTGCAATAGGTCTCTTGTAAAAAATGTACGATTTCTTTTAAACTGGCTGTTCCAATTCCCAGTTCGTTACCTGCTTGAAAAGTTCTGTCTAAGTCCGCCTTGGTAAGTCCGTAATTCTCAATATCGAGAGTCGGGGTGTATGTTCTTCTTTTCCGAACGGGATTGGTTTTGGTAAAAAGATGTCCCCTGCGCCGGTAATCGTTTATCAGGTTGATCACTTTAAATTCGTCGGAAGTTTGCAGCCCGAAAGAGGCTTTGACAGGATACAATTTTCGCGCAAATTCAAAGCCGTCGAAAAACTTGCGCCATTGTTCATCAACGCTGTTTGGGTCGGATTGATATTGTGAATACAACTGTTCAATGATGTCGGGGTCAATATTATTTAAATAATTCAGGTTGTCCATGGGTATTGTCGTGAATTTGAGTCAACAAAGGTACTACAATTTTAAGTAATTTAGAATTAATTTTAATAGTGTATAAATCCGAAGTGATTTTTGGAATGCGGGGAGAGTGAACCGCGAAGACGCTAAGGCGCGAAGATGTGAAGTTGTGAAGTTGCGAGGTGGCGAGGTGGCGAACCTGCCAGGTTGGGGTTGGCTTTGAGGGGAGAGACCTGACAGGTTGAAGGGCTGGGGAAGTATTTATGTAGTTTTGTCGTTCATTCGGGGAGTTCGCCACGGTCGTACCTCCCTCGCGAATTAGGAGCTTCGTTTAATGATAATTATCTTTTTTGATGCCATCGTTTCATTATTTCGGAAAATTACCCAATACATGGCGGGAGGTAAATTAACCGAAACCGGTATAACAGATAATCTACCTGGCGGAATATGGGCATTATAAACTGTAATACCGCTAGTGTTAACAATAGACAGGGTAGCATTTTCAAGATTATCATCCACATACACCATAAAGTTACCTTTGTTGGGATTGGGAACAACAGAAATGTTAATTAATTTCTGTCTCTTATTAATAATCGTGTAAATCGAATCGTTACAAATTGTTAACGGTATTCCCGTCTCAAATCGCTCTTTGGCGGGAATAGTGCCTGATTCCAGCATGTTGGGATAGCCAATGGATGGCCATACCATGCTTTCACTCCAAAAGTAAGGTTCTGTGTTAAGGTAGTACGACGAGTCAGTAAGATTATCGGTTCCATCCGGACGGGTAACACTCAGAATGTTGTTGCCATACTGAAAATGATTGCTTCCGGTAAGAACATACTGTCCGTAAAACATGCTAAAGTCGGTAGTTTCGTTGCCCACGAAATTTTGTTTTGATGTTTCCAGCAGGTCGTTGGTAGTCATGATAATACCCCAAAGCTCAGCCCTGTTTCTAAAGAGGGTGTTGTACGGTCCTGAAGGTCCCCAATAGTGGTCGATAATGATATTTTGAACGATGTTGCCTTCGAAAAGGTTGGCGTACGCATAATGGCCATGCAGCGAGATGTCGCCTGACAGGTCGTGGATGGGCTCGCTACGATAGGGATCGCGTGAGTAGTTGTAACTAAGAATGTTACCGTTGGCTCCGGTTTTTACCATCATAGCATGACGCAGATGGCTGAAGATGTTGTTTTCAATCAGGCACTCGCTGCTGTGATGTGCCAGGGTAACTCCATATCCGTGCGTAGCAGCACCGTCGTATTGAAAGGCATGATGAAAATAGGAACC
>Ga0164318_10003082_pt1 | contig 15715 bp, 13 predicted proteins | sample GuaBasSedimGuay9_FD_113734 | JGI IMG/M metagenome (GOLD analysis project Ga0164318, IMG submission 113734) | Subseafloor sediment microbial communities from Guaymas Basin, Gulf of California, Mexico - Guay9, Core 4571-4, 0-3 cm | ecosystem: Environmental > Aquatic > Marine > Hydrothermal vents...
ACGGGTGATAAGAGGCTATGATGAAGAAGCATTTAAAAAGTTGGCGATGGGAACTCCGATGGTAGTATGGAATATGAGTGATTATGATGAGATAATACAAGGCATAGATAAGAATAGACCAGGAGATACGTTTTTGTTTAAGTCCTATAATAATAGAATAATAGGTATAGTGAGTATTGGTACCAGAACGTTTCAAAAAATATCGATTATAAAAAATATATATCAAAAAATCTGGGTGATAAATTGGAAATAATATTTTACGATTCAGAGGATCTAGTAAATGCATTAGGAGAGATTAAGTAAGTGAATTATGATTTTATAAAAAAAAGTATAGTGTTGGTATTTATAATAATAATATTTTTATACAATTTTCAGGTTGAAAACAATGTTAGAGCAGACAATATGAATGGTAGGGATAAAGAAACAAAAATCGAAATTAATAATATAGAAAATAAAGTATTGATAAATAATGGATGGTTTAAAGTTAATAGAAAAACCATTTTTAAAGAAAACACTTATAAAATAGGATCGAGGAGTAGATTTTTGAAAGTAAATAATGGTGGATTTATTGTAGTTACACAAAAAGAGGTTGAATCTCTACCAAAGAATACTCCTGCTCACGTGGGTAAATACAAACTATCAATAAATAAAATAAAAGAAGGAAAGATCGAATGGAATAAAATATATGGATATAAAGGAATGAATAGAAATAATTGTACAGAAATAAAGAGTACTAATGATAATGGATATATTATGATCGGGGAATGTAGTGAAGGTTATACCTGGGATGATCTACACAAACTTTTAGTAGTTAAACTAGATAGATTGGGTAGAGTTGAATGGGAAAAGATATGGGGACCTGAAAATGGAGAGAGAAGCAGTTTATGGGGTGTTAATGTTATGGAAATAGAAGAAGGTTATATTGTAATAGGTACAAATACTTGGGGTAGTATGTATTCTAAAGATAAAAATCATTTTTATATTATAAAATTGGATAAAAATGGAAATGAGAAATGGAGGAAAGACTTGGAAAGGTTTAGAGATTATCAATATGTTTATAGGGGTTTTAAATATCGTGAAAATGAAATAGCGATTATAATGGAAAAATTAGAAAATAAATTAACATATGTAATTATGGAAAGTAAATTGGGAAAAATTAAGGAAGAAATTGAGTACAAAATAAATGAAAATTATAAGGGTTTGGCTTTTTATGAAAGTGATATGATTAAATTAGATGATAACAATAGGATTATTGTAGGTGAGTTGAAGGATGAGGATTTAAATAAAATTGGTATTTATATAATGGATGTTAATAATGAAATATTTAGACAGTTTAGGGTTTATTGGAACGATAATAATAAAGCTCGTTATATAGGAAAAGCAAAATTTAATAATGGGAATTATATTTTATATGGTGAATTGAATTATAAAAATAATTATGATAATAGTAAAATATTTATAATGAAATTTAATAAAAGTAATGAAGTTAATTATATAAAAATATTTAGTATTGATGTTATTGATCAAATTAGAGGCTTGGAGATAAATGATAAAGGAGAATTAATAGGATTGTTTGAATGGTCAACTAACGAAAATGGTGGATATAAAAGTTATATAAGTATAGAAAAAATTACAGTTAAATAGAAATTTCGGTAATTTAAAATAAACTGTATAAATTTTTAGTAATGTCGTATATAGGTTCATTCAATGAGCTGATAAAAAATACGATTTCATTATTCATAAAATAATTAATAAGCCTACCTCTATCATAGGAATCTTGCGATCATTTTATCTGATAAATTATATTCTTCAGAGTTATAATCTGGATAAGATACCAGTAGAGATGAGAGGAAAAGGTGTGGGTGGATTGTTGGAATTTCTTGGTTTAGGGGAAAGACGGGTGATAAGAGGCTATGATGAAGAAGCATTTAAAAAGTTGGCGATGGGAACTCCGATGGTAGTATGGAATATGAGTGATTATGATGAGATAATACAAGGCATAGATAAGAATAGACCGGGACATACGTTTTTGTTTAAAGAAAGAGCAGATACTTATGATGGTAAAATAATTAAATATTGGGATCAATTTAGTGATAATAAGGAAACCAATAGTGTTTATACTAAAGAGTCCTTGGATTATGGTAAAAATATGATAGGGTTTAGTTATAGTGATATTTTTTATGATATAGAGGATTTAATAGATAATATCAATAGAATGAGTGATAATTAATGTTATTTAACCTAAGAAAATATTTAATTTTAACAATTTTCATTTCCATATTTTTATTCAGATATATATGTATTGGTGATGATGAAATAAGGATTGATAATATTGGTATAATCAGTTTTTTGGATGATGAGAATATTGTAAAAGTTGAAGAATTATATTCAAGTGATATAGAAATAACAAATATGATAGTAACGAGTGACAGAGGCGTTTTAATTTGTGAGCATTTAAATATGGTAAAAGAAGATGATAAATCATCAATGATAAATAGGTATGGAATTAAGGTAAAGCAGTTTAATGATAAATGGAGCAAGGAATGGGAAGTTGTAATAGGTAAGAGTGTACAAAATATATGTAAAATAGTTAAAGAGGATAGTGAGCATAACTACATAATTGCAGGTTTATCGTCAGATAGTGTGAACTGGCAAAGTAAAAGGAATATACAGGTGGCATGTATTGATAAAACAGGTAAGTTAAAATGGGTAAAAAAATATGGTAAAAAAGACAGGGAGATAACGTATGATATTGGAGGGTTAGAAATAGTTAATAAAAAATATATATTTATAGGAACTGAAAAAAATAGAATTGTTTATAGGAGAAACGGGTTTTTAACAATTGTTAATGAAGATGGAAGTATATATTACGAGAAAATAATAAATCTAAATGATGAAATCGGAATAAAAATATTAGCATCAGGTTCTAGTGATAATAGAATATTACTTACTGGTTGGAGTATAAATAAAGTAATTATTTATTTATTAAATTTTAATATAGTGAATAATTCATTAAACTGCGAATATTATATAATTAATGGAAATGAAGGCAGTATTTACAGGAGTAATTTATTTTATCTAGATTCTAATACCAATAAATTAGTTGGTGGATATACATACGGAAACAGTTCAATATATAAACCATTTTTGATGAAGATAGATAATAACAGTAAAGTTAATTGGTTTTTAGAATTTGAGAGTAAATTCACAAACTGTAGACCAAAAGGAATAGTTGAAGTAAGAAATGGTGAATATTTAATGTATGGGAACTGTTCAACTAAAGATATAAAATATAATAATAGTGTATTTATTATCAAAATAAGCAACGATGGTAAAGTAAATTTTATGAAAATATTCAAATTAGATAATAAATGGTTGGAGATTAAGAAAATTGAAATTAATAAAGAAGGGGAATTGATTGGACTTTTTAGAAAAAGGAATAAAGGTGAGGTAAGAAGTTTTATAGGAAGGATTGAAATAAAATAAGTTAAAAAATTACGAGTCTGTAATTTTTGCTATTTAAAATTGGCATAATTTGCTTGTAGATATGCTTTTTGTTGCATTTAGCTTTTCAATTAAATTATTTTAATTCCTTTTTAAGAATAGCAAGTTTTTTAGGTAAAAAGAGGTTTGCCTATAAGATCTTCCATACGCGTAAAAAGGTTATGAAAGCCACAATTAATAAAAACCAGCCGTAAAGTTTCTTTAATTTTTTTGATTTGGTATGAACAGATAAACGGCTTCCTATCTGAGCTCCTATAAATACAGGGATTAAAAAAATAAGGGCAGATTTCCATTCTATATGGCTTTTAATAATATGTCCCAAGAGGCCAGCAATGGCTGTTAAACCAACCATAAAAGCACTGGATCCCACGGCTATAGACATTGGGACTTTAAATAGCAATACCATAATTGGGATTTTAATTACCCCCCCGCTTATACCGACAGCACTTATAACTGCACCTACTGTAAACATAATAGGCAACACACATCTTAGGTCAAGAGCATATACTTTCCCTTCCCAATTTCTTTTCCAATACCAGAAGGGTAGGTTTTCTTTATTTATATGAGCGCAAAATGAAGCGTTGAAATTTAAAGACCTAATCATAGATATAGCTGAAAAGATCAACAAAGCTATAAGTAGAGAACCTAAAACTTTGGTTGAAAACCTATGAGAAATAAGACCACCAATAAACGAACCCAGGGTTGTTGGAATTTCAAGCATCAGTGCTAAATACCAATCAACTCTTTTAGATCGTTTGAATATTATTGTTGAGGAGAGTGAGGTTACCAGAATCAACAACAGGGATGTTGAAGCAGCTTGCTGAAATGGGAATCCCATCCATAACTGAAATGGTGTGTACAGAACACCTCCTCCAATTCCGAATAAGGAGGCAATAAAAGCAGCAAAGAAAAGTGCTGAGGTAGAAATTATGTTCAAATGTACACCTTTTTTGTTTTTTCAATTAAAGTCTCTTAAAAAGAAAGAGTCTTAAAAGGTGAAAATAAAGAAAGTTATTTTCTCTAATAATAATCAGGTTATAAGATTTTAACAATAAAAACTTGTATGGCTATCTTTTAATTTGCAATTATGATAGGTTAATTAAATTTTATTTTGTGCAGAAAAGAAAATAATACTATACTGATATAAATCTTACTAAAATGATAGGATTTTGATTGAAAAAAAGAGCAAATGTTAATATAATTGAATTAGACATATATTGTAATGTTAGAGTTATCTAATTTTTTATCCTTGTATTTTCAGGAACAACAAAATGAATAATAATTTGGAAGGTGGGGTATATATCCTGGATAAGGTAAAGCCTGGAGATTACAAAGTTGTTGATTTTATAGGTGGTTATAGATTTAAACAAAAACTCTCCGATATGGGTATGTACCCTGGTACTGTGATAAAGGTAATTTCATCAGCTCCTTTCGGTGGACCTGTAAGAATTATTGTTAAAGGTGCCATATATGCCCTGGGAAGAGGTATGGCTTCAAGAATATATGTTAAAAAATTGTAGGGAAAATATATAAATTATTTAGGATTAATCTATGAGTCCACTCTAAAAAGGCCTTAAATTGTTATTTTTCATAATTTTCACATAATACATGACATATAATTGCTTATATTATAAAGAGTTATCAATTAGGACTTTTTTTAAAAACTGATAAAAATGGTTTTTAGATTGGACTCATAATTAATGATTGAACTCTGTAAACTGGATTTTACCCTTTCGCAGTAGAAATATATTTTCAGGCGTTATGTTGTGAAGTACCCTTTTGAGTGTTAGGTATAATTATTAATATAAAAGGAATTTCAGATAACTCACGTTTTTAATAATGAATCAAGGCTCTAAATGAGAATACTCTAACTTTTAGAGATAACTCATTAATAACCTTGTAAAGGCTTGAGAGTTTAATCTGTGAATATAAGAACATGTATAAATCAGTTATAGTGAATGAAAAATATAAAATCAGGATCTTTAGAGGTATTATACTTTATGGATGAAAAAAGTAATGATTGGGATAAAGAGGTTTATACATTAAGAGATTACAGAGAAGGTGAGAAGGGAAGGATTATTGATATAAAAGGAAGAGGAAAGTTTAGAACCCGGCTGATTGAGATGGGGTTTGTAAAGGGAGAGGAAGTTTATGTAGAGAAATATGCCCCTCTTAGAGACCCAATTGAGTTTATAGTAAAGGGATACCATGTAAGCCTTAGAAGGGAAGAAGCGGAAAATATTATTATGACAAAACCTGAGAAGCTGGAAAAAGAAGATGAGAAAAAATAATCAAAATAAAAAGAAAATTGTTGTGGCAATAGGTGGAAATCCAAACTCTGGGAAAACCTCTATTTTTAATCATTTAACAGGTTCACACCAAAAGGTTGGAAACTGGGGTGGGGTAACGGTTGAGAAGGTAGAAGGAACCGTTGAACATAAAGGTTATGAAATAACATTTGTTGATTTACCAGGTACCTATAGTCTGACGGCCTATTCTATTGAAGAAATAATAGCAAGAAACTTCATAGTGGATGAAAAACCTGATGTGATTGTTGATATCCTTGATGCGGGAAATCTCGAAAGAAACCTATACCTTGCGGTACAGATGATTGAGATGAAGGGAAAATTTATCTTTGTACTGAATATGGCAGATATGGCAAAGAAGCAGGGCTTGAAAATTGATGGTGATAAGCTTGCAACACTACTCGGAGGCCCTGTAATCTTTACAGTTGGAAACAGGGGTATTGGAGTCGATGTTATACTGGATAAAGTGGTAGAGGTTTACGAAGGCAAGGATAAGAAAGTAAGGCATATCCACATCCCTTATGGGAGAGATATAGAGGGTGAGATAAAAAAGATACAATCAGTTATGAGGAGAGATAAAGATTTAAGTAAAAAATATTCTACGAGATGGCTTTCTGTAAAACTTCTGGAGAACGATAGAGAAGTAATAGAAAAAATTAGGAAGCAGTTTAAAAATCCTGATGAAATTCTAAATCAAGTGGAAGAATCAAAGAATAAAATTTACAAGATATATAGAGAAGAACCAGAGGTGCTAATTGCAGATCAGAGATATGGCTTTATTAGCGGATTACTTCAGGAAGTGATTAGTCTGGAAAAAGTGAACAGAATTGATATATCACAGAAGATAGATTTTATTCTTACGAACAGGGTTCTTGGTATCCCTATATTGATATTTTTTATATGGCTTATGTTTCAGGTAACTTTTGGTCTGGGGGCTTACCCAAAGGACTGGATACAGGACGGAGTTGATCTGTTGAGTAATTTTGTGGCAAATATTTTACCTGAGGGAATTTTAAAGAGCCTCGTCGTTGACGGCATCATCGGTGGTGTTGGGAGCGTGATAATATTCCTTCCAAATATACTTTTACTTTTTTTGATGATATCTCTTTTTGAAGATACTGGTTATATGGCTCGTGCAGCCTTTGTTATGGATCGAATTATGCACACAATGGGATTGCATGGCAAATCTTTTATCCCGATGATTATGGGATTTGGTTGCAATGTTCCTGCTATTATGGCTACTCGTACCCTTGAAAATGAAAAAGATAGAATTCTTACGATACTAATTAATCCTCTGATGAGCTGCAGCGCTCGTTTGCCTGTTTACATATTAATTGCCGGTGCATTTTTTGGCAAAAAAGCCGGGAATGTGATATTTTCACTATATGCAATCGGAATCATTCTTGCTGTTGTTATTGGAAGAATTTTTAGAAGGACTATACTTAAGGGTGAATCAGAACCCTTTGTTATGGAATTACCCCCATATAGGATACCTACCCTAAAATCAGTTGTAATTCATATGTGGGATAAGTCAGTTGTTTTTCTAAAAAAGATGGGAACAGTTATACTGGTAGGCTCTATTATAATATGGTTTTTAGGGAATTTCCCGATCAATAAGAAATACTCAACAGATTATAATCTTCAAATAAAAAAAATAAACATGGAGCTATCAAAAATTGAGGAAACTTTATCAAAACAAAATCCGGATTATGAAAAGCAAAAAATTGCTATGGAAAAGAAGTTGCAGAATGAGTTAAGCAAACTTGAAAACAAAAAAAGGGAAGAGGATATTGAAAAATCGTTTATTGGGATAATTGGTAAAGCTATTGAGCCGATTTTCAAACCTTTAGGATTTAGCTGGCGTGAAGGTGTTGCATTGATTACCGGGTTTGTTGCAAAGGAAATAGTTGTATCTACACTGGGAGTATTATACGGGGCAGGTGATAATGAAGAGGGCCAGAATTTAAAAGAAGTATTATTGGCTAAATCGCATATGACTCCTCTTGTAGCTTATGCTTTTCTGGTGTTTGTATTAATCTATACTCCATGTCTTGCAACGATTGCTGCAATAAAAAGAGAAACCGGTTCAATAAAGTGGACATTGTTCAGTATCGGTTATGAGCTTTCCCTTGCATGGATTCTTAGTTTTTTAATAGTGCATATAGGGAGACTTTTTATAGGAGGGTAAAAATCGAGATGATATATGATATTATTGCCTATTTAATAGTTTTTTCTGCTATTTGTTATATAGTATATAGAAGTTATCTGTTTTTTAAAAATCACAGGGAAGGTATATACTGTAATATTTGTAAATCCTGTGGTAACTATAAAAACCTAAAAAAATTAGTTTAGAAGTGTGAACAATGGTAGATATAAACTCTTCAAGCAAGTATGTTGACAACCTTACAGAGACAATGGAGGATTACATTGAGGCCATAAAGTTGCTTGAGGAAGAGCATAGAACTGTAAGAGTAAAACATATAGCCGAGAAAATGAGCGTAAAAATGCCTACAGTATCTTCAGCATTATCTGTGTTGAGCAAGAAAAACCTTGTTAGATATGAGAAGTATGATTATGTAGAACTTACGGAACAAGGAGAAAGAGTTGCTTTATCTCTTTTAAAACGACATGAAGCTATTAAAAGATTTCTCATTGATATTTTACAGATCAATCCAGAGATTGCTGAAAAAGATGCATGTGGCATGGAGCATCATATATCAAAACAAACGGTGGATCATATTTTAAAGTTTCTACAATATATTGAGGGCTGTCCTCGCTCAGAAAATCTTTGTATGAAGAACTTTAAGGTTTTTCTTAAAACGGGTAAAAGACCTAAATGTGAGGATGAATAATGGTTTTACACCCATTACTCTGATTTTTCTTTAATTATTATCTGACCCAATTCTCCTTTTACGACAAACCCAAGTTTTTTATAAAGGTTGTAGGCAATTTTGTTATTCTTTTTTACGAATAGAACTATTCTTTTATACATTTTAAACAATTTTTTTATATGCTCTGAAAGAAGCAAAGCCCCATATCCTTTTCCTCTGTAAAGTTTATCTAAATATACAGAACCGATCTGACAGGTATCATTGTACCTGGCATTTATAGCTGCTATACCGATCGGTATGTTATTTATGCTCAATACCGTCATCTCTCTTCTCTTAATTCGGAGTTCTATTATTTTCAATAGAATCTCCTTTTTGATTTTTAAAGGATCGATTTCCAATTCTTCAATTTCATAAGAAATTAAAAGTCTCAAAATACCAGAGTATGAATTAGAAGTTATCCGAAAGTTTTCTTCTGATATCTCTGAATAAACAGGAAATGCAAGGGGATCAAATCTTTCATCTGGGAGTTCCATAAATATATAATAAAGCTCTTTTTCTATTTCATCCAAATATAGATTTTTTAAGTATTGTACACTCTCCTTATCTCCAAAAATAGATTTTATATCTGGAAATATTGCTCTTATAGCTGTTTCAAAATTAGGATTTAAATTGAAACTGCTACCAAGACGCTGGATATAAAGGTATCTATTAAGTTTTAAATGGGCTACAGCTATAATATTATTATCTTTAGAAATTAAGAGATTTTTACAATTTGTGTTTTCTGATATAATCCCTTCAAGCAGATATATGTTTTTACATTCGATTTTTTCAAGTAAACTCAGAGCACTCTTTTTCTGCTTTTTATTTTTTAATTCTGTAACTTTAATATTATCTTCCATTAAGTCTTTCATCTTTTTTTTAAAATTATAGCAGAAAAACTCTAATATTTTTTGTTTTAATTGCTAAAGTTGTGCTTAATTCTAAAACGATTTACTATTGGGAATTTACTATTGAAATCAAAAGTTTGATTTTTTATCAATATATCTATATTACAATAGTTTTTGAGTAAAGTTTTTTATTTTATATCATTGATTCGAGTTTAATCATGTTGAAAAACAAAAAAGATACTCCTGATAAATATTATGAAAAAGGGTTAAAATTTAAGTGCATTGGATGTGGAAGCTGCTGCACTGGTGCTCCCGGTTTTGTTTATCTCTCAGAAAAAGAAATCTATGATATATCCAGATACCTCGGTATTAGTGCAATTTTGTTTATTAAGCAGTATACCACTGTTGTAAGAATTTTTGGAGAGAAAAGATTATCTTTGAGGGAAAAAAGTAACTACGATTGCACCTTTTTGAAGGATAATAGATGTAGTATATATCCAGTAAGGCCATATCAATGCAGGTCTTACCCCTTCTGGAAGAATAACGTTGAATCGGAAAAGCAGTGGAACCGAGTTGCAAAAGAGTGTCCCGGAGTAAATAAAGGTATTCTTTATACGAAATATGAGATTGAGAGTATTATTAATGGTACACCTGATTATAACATAAAAAACTTTAGGATTGTGATTGATGTTAAAATCTGAAAAGGTAAAAGTTGTAACTGCTGGCTTTATCTTTGATTTGTTTACCATGACCTTTGGGCGCTTTGCTTATACCCTAATTCTCCCCGATATGAAAAACTCACTCAATCTTTCAAATACAATAATGGGGTTTTTCGGAATGGGCATCGTAGCCGGATACCTGCTCAATTCATTTTTGAGTGGAAAGCTTTCAGAGATTATTGGTGAAAAGAGAACGGCAAAAATTTCGGTATTTATCAGTAGTGTAGCTCTATTTCTGCTTGGATTTTCAACAAACGTAGTGGTTCTTTTTATTGCCTTTCTTCTGATTGGAGCAGGTGCATCCGGATCCTATGTTCCTATGATAGGTTTAGTAAATAAGATATTCAGGAAAAAAGGCCCAATTTTTGGTTTGATAATGGGAGGAACCGGTGTGGGCATTGTGCTTACGGGGTACTTTGTTCCCATAATTATTTTAAATTTCGGATATAAGATTGCGTGGTATACTCTTTCCATGATAAATCTAATTGGTTTTATTGTAGGAATGGTTCTGTTAAGAGAAAAAGATTTTAAACCATCTGTTCATAAAAACAAAAAGGGTGAGAGTATTATTGAAATCTTTTCTCAAAATCGACCACTAAAAAATACTATTTTAATATATTTCCTTCTTGGATTTGCATATGTAATTTATGCCACTTTTTTTGGTGATTATTCAATAAATGAAGTTGGTTTTTCAGAAAAATCAACTGGTTATATGTGGTCATTTTTTGGAATAAATACGATTTACTCAGGAGTTTTATGGGGTTATCTGGGTGAGAAAGGCGACAAAGTAAAGAGTGCCCTTTTGGTGAATATTCTTTTACTCATTTCAATAATGATTGTTGTACTTTTTAGAATACAGATATTATTCTACCTTTCTACATTTCTCTTTGGTTTGGCTTTTATGGGATTTATAATCCTGATTACCTCACTTATAAGCGATGAGGTTAAGCCCTCACAGATGGCAAAAATCTTTGGAACATCAACACTGTTGCATGGATCAGGACAGGTTATAGCTACATCAATTTCCGGATATCTAAAAGATATAACAGGAACTTTTAAAGTATCATTTTCACTTTCTGTTTTAGCCCTTTGTGTAAATATCTTTTTACTATTAAAATTGTCTACTCTCCTCAAGAAAAAGAATAGCTTTGAATCATAGACAATTTTATTCTAAATATTGATATAGATCAGGATTTGTAGAGAATAGCTACAATCTTTTTCTAACAACTCCTCTTTTACTTATATTATTCCCAGTTTCCTGCCAGCATTCCTAAATACATCAAGGGCAAAGTCTAGCTGTTCATCTGTGTGAGTTGCAATATAGCTTGTCCTTATTAGTGATTTACCTGGTGGTACTGCAGGAGGAATGACGGGATTTACAAATAATCCGTTATCAGTAACCTCACGCCATAGCATAAAGCACTTATCCATATCGCCTATAATTATTGGAATTATAGGTGTTACAGTTGGCCCTACATCATATCCCATGTCTCTTAAACCGTTTCTCATTTTATCTGAGATTTCAATAAGCCTTTTTCTTCTTTCAGGCTCATTTTTGATTATTTCAAGGGCTGCAGAGGCAGCTCCAAGTACAGCCGGTGGAAGGCTTGCAGTAAATATAAGAGCCCTTGAATGGTGTTTTAGATACTCTATTACCCTTGAGTAAGAAACGGCAAATCCACCGATTGTAGCGAAGGATTTACTGAAGGTGGCCATCTGGATATCCACTTCATTTTCCAACCCAAAATACTCAGCAGTCCCTCTTCCATTATCACCAAGTACCCCAATTGCATGAGCCTCATCTACCATCACCCTTGCTCCATACTTTTTTGCAAGTTCTACAATATTTGGGAGATCAGCAAGGTCCCCCTCCATGCTGAATACTCCATCAACTACTATGAGTTTACCAGCATCTGGATTTGCAGCTTCAAGAACTCGTTTTAGATCATCCATATCATTATGTTTGTACTTAACTATTTTACCGAAGGATAATCTAACACCATCGATAATACTTGCATGGTCTGCCTTATCGATAAAAACTATATCATTCTTTCCGATTATGGTAGATAGTACTCCCATGTTTGTCAGCATACCTGTTGAAAAGAGAAGAGCCTGTTCTTTATTCATAAACTCTGCAAGCCTTTTTTCCAGATCTTCATGCAGGGTCAAAGTTCCGTTCAGGAATCTGGAACCGGCACATCCTGTCCCGTGCTTCTTTACTCCTTCAATAGCTGCGTTGATTGTCTTTTCGTTAAAGGTTAAACCCATGTAGGAGTTTGAGCCAAGCATAATCATCTTTTTCCCGTTGATGTATACTTCGGTGTCATTGCCTGTTTCAATTGGCCTGAAATAGGGGTATAGTCCTCTATCCTTATATTCTTCATAAAGGTTATAATTAAAGGCTTTATCAAAGATGTCCATCTATTTTCTCCTTCAGTACTCATGAAATAAGGTTTTATAATTCTTTATATTAATAATTTTTTTTGTTTATTTCTATAAAAAACATATTGAATTATTAAGGTATTATTAATAGTGGTGGGTAATATAATTGTGACCAATTTTACGATATAGAGAGTAAAATAGAAAAAAATTACATATATGGTTACTGTTTAAGTCAGATATTAAGTATTAAAGCAATTGTGGTGTGAATTTTATCAAAATTATTTAAAAAATAAAATATTAAAAAATTATGATATAATAGTTTATCATGTTTTAAAAAGTGATTGTTTAGGGATAGAAAAGTTAAATTATTTATCCATAATTATTGCAAAATTTCATTATATATGCCGATTATATAGATAAAACATCAGAGTTAATTTGAAGATAGGAAAAAATCTAGATAGTTTTTAATCAAAATATTTACTATAATGAAATGGTAATCATATTTATTTGTTTGAAATATAATTAAAAAGAGTTAGAATAATATAAAAGATTAGTTCTGGCTATTATACACATACATTATGGAGGAAAAGATGAAGAAGGTTATAATGATACTTTTGTTAATATTTATTCTAAGTGCTGGTTTATTATTCGCTCAGCATGTTGTTCGTCTGGGAGATCTTCCAGTGAGCGACTATACTATAAATGTATTTCAAATTATCGGATTTCAGGAAAGCACAGAGGGATATAAATTAGTTTATCTTGATAATAATTATGAAATTAAGTATCTCTATCTACCAAAAAAACTACGGGATAAATATAGGATTTATAGACCTCAAAACAATACCCACAATCAAAACTTCATTGTTGTCTGGCAGAAGGATGGCAAAATTAAACGTGTAGAATGGTTTTTACCACAGAAGATCAACTATAAATTGCCAAACTATTCAGTAAAACCCTTCAGTGAAGAGGATAAAGAGAAGTTTGCGGCTATTGAAAAGAGCGGTGAGCTTCTTTTTACAGAACAGATTGGAGGAACAGCACCATCAATTAGGGCACCCGGCGGAGGCGAGTAACAGGATCCAACCAGGTTAATGCAATTTTGATATTCCTTTTTTCATCTTTTTAGAAGAAATCTAAATTATTCTATTTTTTGTTAAGCGATTTCAGTTAAATCTTTGTAATCAAAAATTATCCCAAATATCTAATCTAGCTATAAAAAAAATCGAATTATCGAAAATTAAGGCAAATTTATCTCTAAATTTTAACAGCTATCATAATTTTTTCAGACATAAAATTAACATTTTTTAGCACTCCTATTTATATAAAAGTTTAAAAGGCTTTCTGTGTCAGTATCTTTTAATATTTTTGATGCCAATAATTGATACATAACTCAGGTACCAAGATATTAAACAATAGACAAAATAATACTTTTGTTATATATCCAGATAAATATGGTTTTTTATTTCAACATGAAGTTCCTGCATAAAGCAAGAAAGGGAATTCAGGTTATGCAGTAGAAATCATATTTAGAGTTGAGACCGTAGATAACAGTTAGAATAGTATTGGAACAGAACTGTAGATAAATTCAGCTTTTAATTATAACCTATGAGGTGTATTTGTCGACTTGTATAACTTGCATAAGATTTATAAATTGATTATTATTATTTTAAATACCATTTATTTGGAAAGAAAAATGTCTTATCTGGTCACAGCAAGAAAGTATAGGCCTCAATTATTTGAAGAGCTTGTAGGACAGGAACATGTAACAATAACATTAAAAAATGCTATAACCAGAGGAAAAATTGGACATGCTTATCTATTTTCAGGCTCAAGGGGAGTTGGTAAAACCTCTGCGGCAAGGATATTTGCAAAGGCCCTAAACTGTGAGTATGGCCCTTCTCCTACTCCGTGTAATAAATGTGTATATTGCAGAGAAATTACCGAGGGCAGATCCTTAGATCTTGTTGAAATAGATGGAGCTTCAAATAGAGGAATTAACGAGATAAGGCAACTCAGAGAAAATGTGAAGTTTGTTCCATCATCAGCAAGGTATAAGATATATATAATTGATGAAGTTCACATGCTAACGACTGAGGCGTTTAATGCTCTCTTGAAAACTCTGGAAGAACCTCCGGAGCATGTAGTATTTATCTTCGCCACTACCGAACTGCATAAAGTCCCGGCTACTATAAGATCAAGATGTCAACAGTTTGTATTCAAGTCTATACCGACTCCTTTGATAGTGGATACTCTAAAACGCATAATTGAGGATATTGGAATTGAAGCTGATGAAAAGGCATTATTCTGGATTGCAAAGAGCGCTACAGGTTCTATGAGAGATGCTGAGTCAATGCTCGATCAGTTAATATCATACTCGGAAGGAAGAATCACTCTAAATGATGTTTTCGAAGTGCTTGGATTACCAAAATACGAGTTGTACCATCGCATAGTTGAAAGTATTTATAATGAAAATTACAGAGCCTGTTTTAAAGTATTGGATGACATGTTAAGGGATGGAGTTGGTATAGAAACAATTGTATCGGGCTTGATCGAGTACTTTAGAAATCTATACCTTCTTTCGCTGGGAGAAAAATCGGAGGATTTTATTGATTTGCCTGATGAAGATATTGCTATTATGAAGGGATATACAGATAAATTTACCAGCAGAGATATAAATAATCTGCTTTTAATCCTGACAAAATTGTACCTTGATTCAAGAGGCAGCGAGATTGCAAGACATCTTCTAGAGATAACCTTTATTAAAATGGTGCATTATCGTGAAATTATACATCCATCCGAAATATTAGCGCGTCTTGAAGCACTTGAAAAAAGGTTGGATGGAGTAAAAACAGAGAGCAGTGATTCAAACTCTTTCAAAAGCAGGGAAGTTCTGGGGGGAAAAACTAAATTAAATCAAAAAAAAGTTGCTGAATCTTCCAATAATTCTGTTTCAGGAGGGGTTGACAGAGGAGCGATAATAGATAAAGCTAAGGGCAATACTGGCAAGAGAAATATCGGAATTGATAATATTCAAGTTGGTAATGAAGATAACTTTCTAAATGCTATAATAAAATCCTTAATTTTTA
>Ga0164318_10003083_pt1 | contig 15714 bp, 11 predicted proteins | sample GuaBasSedimGuay9_FD_113734 | JGI IMG/M metagenome (GOLD analysis project Ga0164318, IMG submission 113734) | Subseafloor sediment microbial communities from Guaymas Basin, Gulf of California, Mexico - Guay9, Core 4571-4, 0-3 cm | ecosystem: Environmental > Aquatic > Marine > Hydrothermal vents...
AAACCCAAAACTGAGTTCATCTAAATCGGGATTTCACGCATTTAGATTCATGGATAGAAAAACCCATGAATAATGCGGGTTAACTCGGCAAAGTTCAAACAAGTTCGGCTTTGCTCTCACTTTCCATATTTTTTTGTGCTTTGAAAACAGAGTTTACTTTTTAAAGTTCATTTGTTATTTCTTTTCAACAAATACAGCACAAATGATGATGATAGCAACTTTTTCTCACAAAACAGTCTGAGAGGCTGTTCCATTAGTACCCAAATTCAACAACCGTAATACCCGAGCCTCCATGTTCTACCCTCTCATCTTTAAAAGAACTGACCAACGGATAAGTTTTTAGATAATCGCGTATAAGTTGACGTAAAATACCATTACCTGTACCATGTAAAATTTTCACTTCTTTTGCTTCAATCATTATTGCCTGATCAATGTATGTTGATACGGTTTGTAAGGCCTCATCTGCGCGTTTGCCACGCACATCAAGATTATGCGAAAATTTAATTTTCACTTTCCTCACATCCCAACCGGCAAAATTACTTTGCGGTTTTGGTACTGATGCTTGTTTTCGGTATGCATTATTACTAATTTTAATAAGTTTATTTTTTTTTAGATGCATTTGCATATTACCTAATGAAATAAGGTAATTAGTACCTTTAATTTCTAATACTTCCCCTACCCCATTTCCACTTATTAAGCGAACTTTATCACCCTTTCTTATGGGTTCGTCAACAAGCACTTCCTCTTTCTTTTCCTCAACTTTTTTATTTTTCTGTTTATTTTTTATTTTTTCAACTTTTTTGGATAAAAATTTTTCTTCATGATGAATCCTCTTTTTTGTCCCTTCTTTTAATTCGTCTAATATATTCCTGGCCTGCTTTATTTTTTCTTTATCAGCATTGCTTTTTTTAATCTCGTATATGGTATTTTCAACTTTTTTATTAATTCCAGAAATTATATTCTCAGCTGATTGTTTTGCTTCACTAATTATTTCCTTTCTACGTTTTAGTGTCAACTCCGTTTCAGCTTCATATTTTTTTAGGATACTATTTAATTGAAACTCTTTCTTTTTTAAATTCTCATTTAAATTATTCAGCCTTTTCTTTTCATGTTCAATTTCCCTAAGATTTTTATCAAAATCAATATGCTCTTTTCCAACAATTTTTTCAGCCTTTTCCATTATTTGCATTGGAAGACCTATGTTTTTTGCAATTTCAAATGCAAAAGAACTCCCCGGGCGACCAATTTCCAATTCATATAATGCTTTCATTTTATCAGTATCAAAAAGCATGGCTCCGTTAATTATACGCTGGTTTGAACTTGCATAATGCTTTAAGTTTCCATAATGCGTAGTAATAACACCATAAACGTCATTTTTTGATAAATTATCTAAAATAGATTCAGCAATAGCACCACCCAAAGTAGGTTCTGTTCCTGAACCAAACTCATCAATTAAAATCAATGTTTGTCCGTTTGCATTCTCTACAAAATGCTTCATATTTTTCAGGTGCGAACTATAAGTACTTAGGTCATCTTCAATTGATTGTTCATCGCCAATATCAATAAACATAGAATTAAAAACACCAAATACCGAGTTTTTTTCAACAGGAACCAATAAGCCACATTGTAACATATATTGTAATAATCCTACCGTTTTTAAGCAAACTGATTTTCCACCGGCATTAGGCCCTGATATTAAAATAATTCTTTGCTTATCATTAAAAAATATATTTAATGGAACTACTTCCCGCTTTTCTTTTAAAAATGACAGATAAAGTATAGGATGACGTGCAGACTTAATATTTAGTTTTTGCTTCTCAGACAAAACTGGCTTAACAGCCTCAATTTCGACAGAAAATAAGGTTTTCGCACGAATAAAATCGATATCTGCCAAAAAATCAAATCCCATCAACAAGTCTTCACGATATGGACGTATATCTTCTGTTAAAGTTTTTAAAATCCTGATAATTTCTCTTCGTTCAGCAAATTCAAGCTCCCTTATTTCATTGTTCGTTTCAACAATCTCTACGGGTTCTACAAAAGACGTTTTTCCAGTTGCTGATTCATCAACAACAAAACCCTTAATTTTTCTTTTGTTCGAGGCAGAAATAGGAATAAGCATTTTCCCATTCCTTATGCTTAGATTTGTATCAGAATCAATATAACCACTTTGCTTTGCTTTTTGCAAAATTCTATGCATTATTTTTGAAACACCCGATTGTCTGGATCGTAGTTTAGATCTGATGTCAGCAAGTTCTGATGATGCTTTATCCCTAATTTTACCTTGTTTATCTATAACCCTATTAATACGATCAATTACATTCAGAAAAGCGGGCAATTGTCTTACTTTATTTTTGAGTTCAGGATATTTTTCATCCTCCGTTTTTTTAAAAAAATTGCTTATTGCTTTTAGCTCTTCCAATGCTCTTTTTAAATCAAATAAATCCTGTAATTCCAAAAAGGCGCCTTCAATCTCAATTTTATTAAGTGCTTCACGTAAATCAAAAAAATACTGAATAGGAAATTCTTCATCTGATTGTAAAATTTGCAAAAACTCATCAGTTAAATTAAGATTTAGCACTATTAGACCATAATTATTACTCATAGAAATTTCATCTACTCTGCTTTTACCAAGCGAGCTAAGACAACGTCCTTTCAATAAATTTCTTATTGTATCAAAACCAATTTTTTCTTCAAAATTCTCCGGGAATATCATAATCAAATAGTTATTGCGCAAAATTACTAATATCAAATGGATATGAAAATTTTTACAACTACTTTTTTAAATTGCCTTCGAACGAATAAAGCACATAAATTTAATATATTCTTAAACTCTTATAACACCGACAATAAATGACATAATGATAAAAATCAACATATTAATTATTTTTTGCCTAATTTTTTTTCTATTTTTAGTCAAAATTTAAATTGTTACTAATGGCATCAAGAATTTATCCTATTTGGCATAATGGTAAAAAAATTTACTTTACAGATTGGTCAAAGCTTTTAGATGTTAATGAAGCACTGGCTGTAATAGAAGAGACCGTTAGCTTTATTGAGAAAAATAATGAGTTTAAGCTTTTAGAAATACTTGATGTGCGAGGTTCATATGCATCAACTAAAGTTTTATTAGCATTAAAAGATGCAGGTAAAAGAACAAAACAATTTAGCAAGAAAAAAGCGATGGTTGGCATAAAAGGTAGCAAACGTGTTTTACTTATGGCTGTAAACCGTTTTATTGACGGAAGTATTAAAGGTTTCGAAGATATTGAAGAAGCAAAAGAATGGCTGACATCCATTGACTAAAACAATTATATTTTTAAAGAAAGCAAAACTCAAGTAAAGTTTAATTTTAGTGTAACATAAAACAGTATCAGTATGGAAATATTAAAACCTATTTTAATAACTTTGGGAGCAGGTATTCCAATTGCCTTTATTCTAATGAGAGCACTTTTTAAAAAATCTATTTTTGTCTCGATAAGTACAATTTGGGTTGCTACACTTCTCTTTACTTCGGTAAATACACAAATTAGAATTCAGTCAGAACTTTATCCTCAATCAGTTGCATTACCTTTAGGAATTTTGGTTATTGCCATTGGAATTTATATGGCAGCAAGAATGGTTAAAACCCCATTAAATGAAATGATTGATGATCTTACAAAACTCTCAAATGGTAATATTGATATAAAAATTACTAATAAATATACAAATAGGAAAGATGAAATAGGAGTACTGGCTAACTCGATTAATAATTTATCAAAAAATTTCAATAGAATGATTTCGGAAATTCAATTAAATGCAATAAACCTTATTAAAACCAGTCATGAATTAAACAATATTCTTAACAAACTATCTCAAAACTCATCAAATCAGGCAGCCTCAATTGAAGAAATAACATCCACTATGGAAGAGATTTCCGCAAACATTAGCCTTAATTCGCAAAATTCGCAAAAAACAGAACAAATATCAATAAAAACAATAGATGCAATTAAAGAGGGTAATAAATCTACAAGTTTATCAAATAATGCAATGAAAGAAGTGGCTGAAAAAATAAAAGTAATTAATGATATTGCTTTTCAAACAAATATTTTAGCCTTAAATGCTGCTGTTGAAGCCGCTCATGCAGGAGAAGCAGGAAAAGGTTTTGCTGTAGTAGCTTCTGAAATAAAAAAATTAGCTGAAAAAAGCGATATTACAGCAAAAGAAGTTGAAGAAGTATCAAATAAGGTAATTAGTATAACTGAAAACACGGACAGCAATTTTATTGAAATAGTTAAGGAAGCAACCGGAATATCAGAATTAATTAAAGAAGTGTCAATTGCAGGTATTGAACAGGATACAAATGTTCAACAAATAAACCTATCTATACAGGAGTTAAATAAAATGCTGCAAAATAATGCGAGTGCTATAGAAGAAATTAATTCAAAAACTAGTTTCCTGGATAATAGTGCTAAAAGACTTAATGAACTTATTTCTTATTTTAACTTAAAAAAGAATTAAGCACTAACCTGGATAATTCCCCGCTAAGGCGGGGCAGGCTATGCGTTTTTTCTTAGTTGGAATTGAGACGTCGAACCTTAAAGCTGTATGCTTATACTGCAAGAGGTTTGCAACTGCCTGTCCCGAACTTGGTTCGGGAAAAAGTCCGACAAAGAAAAAATGCACCTTTGGTAAATTTATCATTTTTAGATATTTTTACTACTTTGGTTTAAATTGCAGATTGATAGACAATTAATAAAGCACCTAATAAATTTATGAACCTTTAGCTCATGCGTAGCATAATTAATCAGGTTAGAATGAAAAGTGTAAAGAATGTTTAATTATCCTCTTACTCATATCGTAATGATTCAATTGGGTCTCTTTCAGCAGCTCTTTTTGCGGGCATATATCCAAAAATGATTCCAATAAATACCGAAACGCCAAAGGCAATAAATACCGAAAAAGGTGATATAATTGTTAGAATCTCAAACATTTCTGTAATAATTTTTGAAACAACTACTCCGAGGATTACACCAATCAGGCCACCACCGACACTAATTAATGTTGATTCAGCCAAAAACTGAACCACTATATCTGAACGGCGTGCACCTATTGCCATTCTTGTGCCTATTTCTTTAATTCTTTCCATAACCGAGGCCAGCATTATATTCATTATGCCAATTCCACCAACTACCAGTGAGATTCCTGCAATGGCACCTAAAACTACATTAAAAAGGTCTTTGGTTTTCTGTTCTTGTTTTAAAAGAAGTTCTGGAACACTTATTTCAAAATCTTCAACTTCCTGATGTCGTCTATGTAACATCCTTTGTAAAACTTTGGTAGTTGCCATAACATCCTTAGAATCTTTAACCTGAACTATTATTTTGTTTAGCTGATGGTAGTTTATGATCTTCTGCTCAGTATCTTCACCTTCATCTTCATCGTCTCCTTGTCTGAGTCTTGCAGCAGTAATTAATGATCGATTTTTAAATCTCATTAACATGGTGTTTACCGGAAGATAGATAATTTCTTCAGAGCTGGAAAAGTTAAGTTTATCGGTATTTTGTGCAAAATATCTTTTTTCTAATACTCCTATAACTTTAAGCCATATTTTCCCGCATTTTATTTTTTTACCTATTGGATTAGCATTTTTAAATAGTTTCTTTTTAATACCACTGGTTATTACGCATACTTTTTTTCCATGTGTATTTTGATAATCATTAAAATAATTTCCATCATTAAGCTGAAAGCTAAAAAGATCAAAATAAAAAGGTGTAACACCCATCAATCTTGCAGATTTGCGTCTACCTTTTTGAATAACATATGTGTTTTCCGAAATTTCAGGTGAGACTTTATGAACGGTAGGTATTATGGATTTTATTGCTTTTGCATCTTCGTAGGTTAGTCCTGGTGAGTATTTTTGTAATAATCGGTTACTGCTTTCATTCTGATTCTGTTCATCTTCATCGAACAAAGAACTAATAACAATATTGTTTACACCTACTAATTTAATTTGATTCAGAATTTCTTCACGAGCACCATTTCCAATTGCCAACATACTAATTACAGCAGCAACGCCAAAGATTATCCCCAATGCGGTTAATACTGATTTTAACTTATTTGCCCAAATAGATTCAACAGCAATGTTTATATCATGTAAATATCTATCCATAGATTATATGCTCATACAAATTTGTCAATTATTTCTTTTTGTATTATTTTGTAAAACAGGATTTTAGATTTCCTCGTCTAATTTATTTTTAAGGTTTGGCAAACTCAATAAAATGATATCACCTTCTTTCAAACCTTTGGTTACAATGATTTCGTTTTCATTTGCAACACCTGTTTCTATTTGTAACTTTTTATGACTCAAACCCTCTTTTTTGTATACAAAAGTCAGGCTGTCTGTTACCAGGAGTGCTTCAATAGGAATATAGACTACATCATCAAAAGAATTAGTTATTATTGTATTACTTGTGGTCATTGAAGGTCTTAGAACTGTATCACTTTCATTTAAAATAATACTAACTTCAAACACCTTTGCATCACTGTTTGGTAGCTGTTCGCCAACATTGGCTACTGAAATAACCTTTCCTTCAAACTTCTTTTCAGGAAAAGCATCCACTTCAATTTCAACTTTTTGACCTTTAGTTACTTTTCGGATATCTATTTCATTAACAAATGTTTTTGAAACCATTGTACTTAAATCCGGTAGTGTAGCCACCATATTCTCCCATGGGTTAATGGTTGATCCGACTTTCCGTTTTTTCCCATTCCACTCTTTAAAATAAATAACCATACCTTTTTTTGGTGCCTTTACTTCAAACTGATTCATAATATCCATTATATCATCACGTTTTCGGGTACTTTTAGCAAGTTTTAATTCAGCTTCTTTCATTTTAACCCTTGCTTGTCTTACTTTAAGTTTGTAGCTTTTTATTGATTGCTCATAATCTCGTTTAACCTTATTTAATAAAATTTCAGCTTGTCTTATAGTTGCCGGTGGTTCGTACTGCGATTGTTCAAGATTTATTTTTTTCTCCTCAAGGTCAAATTCTTTATTGATTAAATCATCGCGCAATTTCCTGAGTTCAAGCGTAGTATCAAGTTGTTCTTTTATAAAGTTTGATTCAGCAGCTTCAATATCAGCTTCAATATCTTTTAGCTTGCTTGTAACTTCTGATCTGTCAAGTGTTGCTACATATTCACCAGAATCTACAACTGTACCCTCCGGCACAAGGTCAGTTATTTTTACATTATACACCCTTATTTTTCGTAAACCATTTGGCCCGGGAATATTTTCAGAATTTTCGGCTTCTAACTCGCCAGTAGAAGTTACGTTAACTTCAAAAATGCCTTGTTTAACAACTGCTTCAATACTATCTGATTGTTCTTCTTTTCCTGAAAAGATAAAAAAGAGAACAATAACAGAGATTACTGACAAAGCAATAATCAGGTTTTTCTTTGTTAGCATAAGTCTATTTTAATTTGGATTAAAAACAACCAAAAATACGAAAGTATTTTATTATCGGAGCTATTTCAGAAAAAAAATAAGTTAAAATTTGTTAACTTAAAATAGGATAAGTTATGAATACTGTCACATACTTATGTGACAGGTATAAAATATTTACGTTTTTTTAAACAAACGGGGCTGCGAGCTAAAGGTTTCGTTACTCTTGTTTTGAAAACAGTTGCTTTGACAAGCTCAGCACAACACATTTACATTAGCAAACTCCTTATTTTCAAAACTACAAAAGCCTCATTCTTGGCATTTCCTTATCTGATACTGAGTTTTCGTGCTAACACTATATTAGGATATAAGGACAGTTTAAATTTATGATTACCCGAGAATTTATCGTGAAATAAAAACACTTGTGTGATCTTTACCAAACTGTAAAAAGCCCCAACTGTAAACAGATGAGGCTTTTCAAAACGAAACTTATTTTATTAAAACAATCAGGTAATCACTTTTGGTTTCACTACTCTTAATTTTATACTATTACCTAACAGGTACATAACAGGTACAATTACCAGTGTTAAGAAAGTGGCAAATGATAAACCAAAAATTACCGTCCATGACATAGCACTCCAAAAAGCTGCATTATCTCCACCTATGAATATATGCGGTTCAAAATCTGTAAACATTGTTATAAAATCAATATTTAAACCTACAGCCATTGGTAATAATCCTAAAACTGTGGTAATAGCAGTTAAAAGTACTGGACGCAATCTTGTTTTTCCGGCATTAACAATACAGTCAATAACCTCATTTTTAGGTAGATTATCATCCTGATCCATTCCAAGGGCTTCTTTTCGCTTGGTTTTTAGATAATCAATATAATCAATCAATACAATTGAATTGTTTACGACAACCCCTGCTAAGGAAACAATACCAATACCTGTCATAAGAACCACTACAGGCATGTTGAAGGTTGCAATTCCGCCAAAAACCCCTATGGTACTAAAAACAACACTTCCAACAATAATTAATGGTTTGACAAATGAATTAAACTGAGTTACTAATATAATCATTATCAAGGCAATGGCTGTCAAGAGTGCACCAAATAAAAATCGTGAAGTTTTGGCCTGCTCTTTTTGCTCACCGGTAAACTCAAATTCGTATGCTAATGGAAGCTTGTAGTTGGCAAGTACTTTTTTTACTTGCGCCATTACCCTATTTGCATTGTATTCTGTTTTTACATTAGAATATAAGGTAACAACCCTGTTTAAATCTTTTCTTTTAATATTACCTAAACCTGTACCATAGCTAATATCAGCAACCGATGAAATGGGTACTTGCATAAGTTTTCCCTGGTTATTCCTGAAGGTAATTTTCTGATTAAGAAGAGAAGCTAAATTATATCTGTATTTTTGTTCTAAGCGCAATTGAATTGGGTAATCATCTTCACGGCCTTTATAATCTGATAATTCTTTTCCAAACAATGCAGTTCTGATAGCCATAGCAATACTATATGTTGACAAACCAAACCTTCGGGCTTTGTCGCGGTCAATGTTTACCATGAGCTCAGGATTACCAGTTTCAATATCAATCTTGAATCCTTCAATACCCTTAATACCTGCCTCGCTTATAAGTAATTCCATATTATCGGTAATGGCAACAAGTTGATCAATTTCTTTACCACTTACTTCAATATTAATCGGATAACCGGATGGTGGACCCATTCTGTTGGCCTCAACAAAAAACTCAACACCTGTGTATGTATTCTGTAATGAGTCGGTCAACGTTTTTAAAACATTGGTTGTGGATACTCCCTTCCGATATTCAAAATCAATAAAATTAATGGTCATTATTGCTTTATTGGGTGTATTTCCAATAGCCATTTCTCGTTCACGTTTTGCACCTTTACCAACAGTCGTTAGCTTTGATTCAACCAACTCAGAATAAGGTACTAAAAACCTGTTTACATCATCCTCTACTCTTTTCATAATTGAGTCTGTTACCGTAACGTCAGTACCTACTGGGAATTCAGCAATCACATTAACGTAAGCAGGGTCTGTTTTTGGGAAAAAATCCACATCTAAATCACGTGCGCCCATAAAAGCTATGGTTCCAAACAACAGCAAAATGGTTCCCAGAAAAAAAAGTTTTGGCCTGTGCCCTTTTAGTGTGAACTGAATGATCTGCAAATACCAGTCTTCCATTTTCACTAATAAAACATTCTGAAACCATTTAGACAAATCGTATAATACAAATGCGTTTAAGAGTATCAAAACACTCACCAACATTAGTAAGTTTGCTATGCCAAATGATTTTGAGAAATAAAACAGTATGGATATTGCAATTAATGAGCCTGCAATTGTTATATTTTTCTTTTTGCCTGGCTTTTTCTCTTCTGCACCATCTTTTACAAAAACCGCAGTAAATACAGGAATTATAATAAGTGCTACCACTAATGACGATGTAAGAACAATAATCAGTGTTATGGGCATAAATTTCATAAATTCACCTATTATATCATCCCAAAAAAGTAAAGGAAAAAAGGCTGCCAAAGTAGTGGCCGTAGATGAAATAATTGCAACAGCTATTTCACCAACTGCCAGTTTTGCTGCCTGAAAAACAGGATATCCTTTATCAAGAAAGCGATAAATATTTTCAATAACCACAATGGCATTATCTACAAGCATACCTAATGCAAGTATTAATGAAAACAGTACCATCATATTAATTGTTGCACCCATTGATGATAAAATAGCAAAGGAAAGCAGCATAGACATTGGTATGGCAATACCCACAAACAAAGCATTTCGCAAACCTAGAAAGAAAAACAAAACAACAATTACGAAAATAATCCCCATAATCATAGAGTTCCATAAATTATCCAGTTGTTTCCGTACATTGTCAGACTGGTCGTTTGTAATTGTAATTTTTAACTCCTTACTTAAACTACCATTTTCTTTAGCAACTCGAAGAATTTCGTCAATTTGATCAACTGCACTTAATAGATTTTCGCCTCCTTTTTTAATTACCTGCAAGGATACTACCGGCTCTTTATCCAAACGTGCAAAACTCATAGGTTCGGCATAAGTATCTACAACAGTTGCAACATCACGTAAGTAAATAATATTTCCTTTTTCAGATTTTACAATGGTATTTTCGATCTCAGCAACATTTTTGTATTCGCCAACAGCCCTAATCGAACGGCGAGTTTTTCCCATTTTTATCTCTCCGCCTGATATGGATAGATTTTCAGCATTAATTGCATTTTCAATATCCGTAAAACTCATTTTAAAAGCATCGAGCTTTAATGGATTTACATTAATTTGCAACTCTCTATCTTCTACACCTTTTATATCAACCTTTGATATTTCGTAAACGGTTTCAATTTCATCTTGCAAATATTCTGCATATTCTTTTAGCTCAGCCAAACTAAAATCACCCGAAAGGTTTAAATTAATTACCGGCATTTCAGACAAATCGATATCATTTATAATAGGATCACTTGGTAAATCATCCGGTAAATCTGTTTTTGCCTTATCAACCGCATCTTTAATTTCCTGTAAAGCATCTTTAATATTTGTATCAAAATTAAATTCAATGATAATTATTGATGCATCCTGGCTGGAAGTTGATGAAATATTATCAATCCCTTTAATCGTTTTAATCTCTTTCTCAATAATCTTGGTTATCAGATTTTCAATATCAGCAGGTGGATTACCCGGATATATCGTTTGAATTAAAACTGTAGGTATGTTAATTTCAGGCATTAACTCTTTTGGCAATGAAATATAGGACATTGCGCCAAAAACAATTATTGCAAATGTTATTAAAAAAATGGTGTTTTTATTTTTTAAGGCTAAGGTGGTTAGTTTAAACTCCCTGCTTATTTTGTTTTCTTTATCGTTTTCCACTGGTTGTATTAATTAAATTTGTTTAATTTTTACATTATTATATGCTATTGTAAACTCTCTGATTTTGTGAATTCAGTTCTCAGTCTTCAGTTCTCAAGTTTGCAAACTTTTACCTTTTTCAATAAATACTAACATATTTGTTACTTTGAAAAGATTCACTAATGTTTTCTGGTTTTTGTCCAGATATTTGGTAATTAGACACTTGTCACTAATATTGGCTGCTAACTGTTGACTGAATACTGCCAACTGATTTTTTACTACTTTATATTCACGCCCATTCCATCTTTAACAAGATTATAACCTTCAACAATAACTTTATCACCAATCTTAATACCTTCAGTAATTACAGTACCTTCGTCATTTGATAAAGATGTTTTTACATATTTTTTTCGGGCTATTGGTTCGCTGTTAGTTTCAATAGTATAAAGGTATTTGCCTTTAAAGTCTTCTTTTATGATAATGGATGGAACTACCAATGCCTCTTGCATTTCAAAATCCTGAAATCTAACGACAGCCAACATATTAGGTTTCAACTTATTTTCTTTGTTATTAACCTTAGCTTGAAGAGTAAAAGTTCTGTTTGCCAAATTAATAATATTACCAATTCTATATACTTTTGTATCAATATTCCAATCAGGATAGGTAGGGAAACTAATTGTTACCGGGTTTCCTCTTTTTACAGCAGCGATAAATTTTTCTGAAACAGCGGCGTTAACATAAAAATTGCTAATATTAACCATTTGAATAATTTGTGCACCCGGCATGGCAAGTTCACCTTTTTTTACACGAATAACATCAACAATTCCACTTATTGGTGCTTTAATCCTTGATTTACTTCGTTGAATATATAGTCCATTTAATTTGCTTTCAAGAGATTCTTTGTTGTTTTTTGATTCGAGATACTGAATTTCGGAACCAATTTTCTGACTCCAAAGTTCTTCTTGTTTTGAAAATACAGTTTTGGCAAGTTCAAGACTTGTTTCAAGTTCGTTAATACTACTTTGTATAATATCTGAATTTAAGGATACAAGCAATTGTCCTTTTTGTACGTAATTGCCTTCCTTCACATGAATTGTTTGTACTTGTCCATTAATTTCAGGGCTAATAAAAGCACTATTCACTGCCTCTAGAGATGCTGAAGATTCTACAAAGTGAGCAAAGTGAACTGGAGCAATAGTCTGGGCTTTTACTCTTAGCTTTGTCGTTTCTTTGGTTTCAACACCCTGTTTTTCTTCCAGCTCAGCAATTTTATCTTCCAGCTCAACAATTTGATTCTTATATTCTGCTATTTTACCTTTTATGTCTTTTGTCTCATCAGTTTTACCGCAGGCAACAAAAGTTGCTATGATAAGAATTGCTACTAGTTTTTTCATCTATTTTATATTTAAAATTATTTTTTTGTTTGTCGTTTTAAAGCAATGGTTACTGAGCGAAGTCGAAGCACCATTTTTCCACTATTCCAATTCCACTTTTAATTCTTCTCAAGTATATATTCTAATTGTGCCCTAACAGATAATAGGCTTGACATGGCTTGGTAATAATTGTTAAGTGACATAAGATACTGATTTTGAGTTATCATTAAATCATTTGCCGAAGCCATTCCGCTTTTATATTTAATTTCTGTTTTGTCATTAATTCTTTTCGATAATTCCATATTCCACGTTTCGTTGTCAAATTTCAGTTTTGCATTTGTAAAATCGCTTCTTAACTGCTCAACCTGTAACGAAAGACCCTGCTCTAATTCTAATTTTGAATTTTGTACTTTTTTAAGTTCAAATTGCTTTTGTTGAACTCTTGATCTTCTCATACCACTTGTGAAAACGGGGATTGAAACTTTTAAACCTAATATAGATGTTGGATACCATTGAGAAAATAAGTCAGGGAAACTATTATTATAAGCGTTTTCAGAATAGGTGTAAAATGCAGATAATTGAGGTAAATACAGCGATTTTTCACGTTTTAAATCTAAAATTGATAAACCTTCCTGTGTTTGCATTAATTTATAATCGATGTTTTGGTTTAAATCAAAATCTTCAGTTATTAAGCGATTAAAGTCAAGATTATCAACAAAATAATTTAAGCTATCAGACAATTTAATCTCATCATTATAATCAATACCTAATTGATATTTTAAAAGACGATAAGAAAGTGACACCATGTTTGTTACTGAAATAATAGTATTATCATTATTTTGCTTGGTAAGTCTTAATTGGTCTACATCAATATCCTCAACAAAGCCTAAACGATGACTTTCTTCTATTTCTCTTATTAAGTTTTCAAAATTAGCATTTGTTTCTTCAAGTATTCCTTTGCTTTCCTCAGCAATTAATACAAGATAGTACGATTTGGTAACAGTTTCTTTAATAGAGACACTTGATTTTGTATAGCTGCGCTGTGAAAGTTCAAGAAAAATTCGGGAAGCCTGAAGACCCACTATATATTCACCACTAAAAACTAATTGTGTTGCTGTAGCACCCCAACTTATGCTATGCTGTTGTCCAAATTGAACAGGGATTTGTTCTCCTGGCTGCCCTACAATTTCACCAGGCAATAATGTTGTTGGTATTTTAAGAGAGTTACTATAATCAATAGCACCATTAACCTGTGGTAAACCAATTGCCGTAGTTTCCCAAATTTGTTTACGGGCAATTTCAATATCAATCTCTGCATTTTGGCTTTGATAATTGTTTATAACAGCATATTCCCGGGCATCATTAAGTGATAAATGATGTGTTTCTTGTAAAGTGTCATTTTGGGCTTTTAGTCCAAACACTATCAAAAACAACAATAAAGTATATGTAATTTTTATTTTCATCTGTTCTAGTTTTTCTGTATTAGTTCTTTTAATTTTTCATTTAATATTTTTAAGCCTTTTTCATTACAAATTCCATGAAGATGATAAATTAACACCTCGTTAAATACCTCAATTGAAGTTACTTCTGCTATTGAAAAAATACTATTGTCATAACTTTGTTCAATTCTTGAAACATATATCTTTGCAATAATATCCGGATTAACTTCTTTTCGGTACAATCCTTCTTTTATCCCCTTTTTTAAATTGTTTAATACAGATTCATAAGCTTTTTCTCTTTTTATTTCTGTTATTTTTTTAAATAGTGTAGGATAATACTTTTTTAAATCAAAAAATAAAGCAGGATTATGATTTTTTAAGCGATCATTCATCAATTTACTTACTTCAAAGAGTTCCTCTATTGAATTGAGCTTCATTGTTTGAATATTCTCATGGCGTTTCCCGGCAAGTTCCATTTCACTTTGAATTACCATTGCTACCAGCTCGCTTTTATTCGTAACAAACTGGTAAAGTGTTTTTTTTGAAATGCCTAGCTCACGTGCAACATCATCCATGCTAACACTTTTTATCGCATATTTTTCGTATAGTTCAAATGTTTTTGATAAAATATCTTTTAATTCCATCCTGCAAAACTACATAAACTTTTAACACGCCGGAAACTATTGTCGGTAAAAACGTTTCCTGGTTGTGTTAATAAAAGTTAATATCCTGAATATGTGATTAGTATGAATTGCTAAATTTCGGTAAGATGCCAAATTTGTTCATAAAGCGGCATTTTTGTTGTTTGTTAACATGAAGGATATTATAATAAGTACCCTAAAATAAGATTAACTTTGCAGCGAAAAAATGAATTTATAATTAAATTATTCAAATATGTTTTCAGGAATTGTTGAAGAAGCAGGAAAAGTAGTTGCCTTACGTAAAGAAAAGGAAAACCTACACATTACCATAGAGTGTTCATTTGTTGATGAACTAAAAATTGACCAGAGCGTTGCTCATAATGGGGTTTGCCTAACTGTAGTTGAGTTAACTGACAAAACCTTTACCGTTACGGCTATTCAGGAAACACTTATAAAATCGAATATTGGTTTGCTTGAAATTGGTAATAAGGTTAATTTGGAGCGTAGTATGAAACCCGATAGTTTACTTGATGGACATATTGTACAGGGACATGTAGACCAAACTGCTATATGCAAAAAGGTTGAAGAAGCTGATGGAAGTTGGTATTATACTTTTGAATACGACCCAAACTTAGGGAATATAACGGTTGAAAAAGGTTCCGTTTCAGTAAATGGTGTTAGTTTAACGGTTGTTAACTCACAAGATAAATCTTTTCAGGTAGCAATTATTCCTTTCACTTATGAATTAACTAATTTTCATGAGTTTAAAGAAGGTACGGTGGTAAATCTTGAATTTGATATTATCGGAAAATATATCACTAAAATTGTGAAACAGCAGTTAGGAAACAGGAAATAAAGACCATTTTGTTAATAACAGAATTATATTTATTGAAGATAAACCAAAGTATTCAGTCTACAGTTGGCAGTTAGCAA
>Ga0164318_10003084_pt1 | contig 15714 bp, 17 predicted proteins | sample GuaBasSedimGuay9_FD_113734 | JGI IMG/M metagenome (GOLD analysis project Ga0164318, IMG submission 113734) | Subseafloor sediment microbial communities from Guaymas Basin, Gulf of California, Mexico - Guay9, Core 4571-4, 0-3 cm | ecosystem: Environmental > Aquatic > Marine > Hydrothermal vents...
AGGTTCAGCACGATCAGTTATCAGTGCTTCATAAGCATCATCAAAGATATTTACCCACTGAGGTGCGACAGCTTGCTGCCATTCTAATTCTTTGACCATCCACTTATATGCATTCTCTGCTTTCTCAGCGGCTTCCTCTGGATTATTATAGATTCGCAACATCTTGTCCACCATATCTTTAACGTCTACTAGAGGACGTACTACTTCATTGTCATGCGGTAATACAGTATACAACGCAGGATCTCCACCACTCTTAACCAGATAACCTCTATCTTCAGTTATGTTCTCAATCAATGCTGTGTTCTCAGGCATTATGATTGGTGTCTTAGTAGCCATAGCTTCAATCCAAGACAACCCCCAACCCTCGCCCAATGTGGTGCTGATTACTGCATCACTCATGTTATAAATCATGTTAACAATCTGCATTGGATAGCCTTGATTAGGTCCGAAGTTTTCGGGGAAAATAACATCTTCCTTGGGATTCAACCCATATGCTTTAACAACTTCTGGTAAATCCCACCCCTGATCCTTCTGAGCCATATGGAGATATAGAAGTGACTCAGGTACTTGTTTTTTAAACTCAACGAATGCTTGAATAGTCCTTGGAATATCTTTTCTCTGTTGATTTCTATTCAGATTTGTAAACACAAACTTTTCCGCCTGAGGTCCAAAATACTGTGCCTTAAACTTCTTAACCTCTTCTTCAGGTAATACAAAGAAATCTTTAGTGTTGGCACCGTGTGGTACAGTTTTAGTATCTTTCAGCCCAGGAAATGCCTTCTTAGCTTCGGCTAAACCAAATTGAGAATAGGCAACTGGAAAATCTACAGCGTTGATGTTGTTGATCCACCCAGACTTAGGTGTACCATCAACTGGAAAATAACAAATCGATTTAAATTTCTTTCCCTTACCCTGTAGATAAGGAATCAACTCCGGTAAGAAGTCCAGAATAAAGGTGTCCTGTAAGAAAAAAAGAATATCGTATTCCATTCTAGGAATCATACCACATACTTTCTTTCTTCCATAAGGATCTTTCTCCGCATTGGTACCTGTTGGCCATATTCTATAAGGGAAATTGTGAGGGTCACCCCAGTAATTAATACCCAAGACATCGATATCATATCTGCCGGTTTTGTAAAGCCCTTCAAAGATATTCCTGCTGACAGTCGAAAAGCCAGTTGCACAAGTCGGAGCATCGCAATATGCCAGTACCTTGATTTTCTTTCCAAATGCCTGTTGGTTTGCCTTTTTCTTTGCTTGTTTCTTTCTCTTTGTCATAATTAACTCTCCTTTAATTTAAATGTTATATCGCCTAAATAATATCGCTTTATACCAAGTTTTATGCCACCTACGATCTTTATTTGCTTTGATATTACAAACTCTGCATAAAGTAATAAGGTTTCTTGGCTCGCAATTCTTCTTATCATAATCTATGTGATGGATAGTCAAATCATTTGGATATTTGGAATCGCAATAGGGGTTCAAACAAATATTACCGTCACGTTCTTTTATATCATTTTTATATTCTTTGTCTTTCCATACTTCACAATAAGGTTCGTATGATACTCCGCCCTTCCATTGATGATTGCCTTCGCCGAACATTTTTATTTGATGACAAGTAGGGCACCTACAACCACCATTACGCCAATCCGTCCAGGTCATCTCATGTATGTGTCCTAAGGGGCAGCTGTACTTTAATCGTTGTTTTTGATTTATATAATGAGTAGAAAATAATCTATATCCTTCTTTTTCAAACGCTGCTTTAACGAATCCTATAGTGTGCTTTACGTTTTTAGCACAATATCTGCACCTATTTCCACATCTCCAACTACCAAAAGTGATAGAACCTCTATGCCCTTCAGTGCAGATGTAATTTAAAGCGTGCTGGCTATTAATATATTCTTTACTAAGTAGCACATATCCTTCATCTTTAAAATGATTCCTTACATATTCTATAGAAAATCTTAACTTATCATCTATACATTTTTTACATCTTTGGCCTTTTCTAAAAGCACCGAACGAAATTTTGTGGAAATGATCGTTCGGGCATTTAAATTCTATTGGTGTATGAACATTTATATATTCTTTAAACATAGGAATATAATCTTCAGCCTCAAACACTGATCTTACATATTCTATAGTAAATTTCTTCATAGTTGAATTATAATCATTAATTTATATTTGTCAAACTATTTCTTTTTTTCTAACCTTAGTCATAATCCACATCACTTTTTTATTTTTTTATTTTTTTAGTAGCCAGAAAAGGTCTGGTATAATTAGTAGTAGAAGTAGACATAACCTTTTCTTTTATAGCTGGGTTGCTATTCAAATATCTCTCTACTGATTTCTTATTTATTCCTACAAGTTTTGCAAAGTCATCATTTGGAACCATCTTGTATATTGTATCCAAATCATATGTGGTTCTAGCATTCTGTCTAACATACACCTCGACATCACCACCAATTACATTAGCAGAATTGTCTTTAATCTTCTCCATTAGAATCATAGCTAACTCCCGTTCTCTATGCTCCAATATCTTGGAGGTTGATTTAATTTCTTTCCACTCAGTAACCAATTGTTCATCACTGTAGTTTAGTAATGGTAAAAACTCATAGTTAGATTTCTTACATGCTTTCTCGTATGTCTCACAATAATCTTTGAAATCACACCATGGGCAGAATATATTGATGTCTGCTTTGGCTTGTCTCTTAGTGAACTTCGACATCTCTTTGTGTAAAACTGTGAGATATTCTTCAAATTCTTTGCGTTCTTCATCTGTTCTATAGGTATAAACAACATCTGATTTCAATAGATCCAAACTCAAGATAACTCTTTTATACCCCGGCCACAGCTGCTGTGCTACCAAGTCATAAATTGATAACTGTACATCAGTTTTTAACTGGTCAGGTGTGGGTGCTGTCTTAGATGTTTTGTAATCAACAATTAACAACGTGTCTTCATCTATCTCTTCTACTTTATCTATAGCACCAATCAATGGGACACCTGCTTCAGTGGATATTTTTATAGAATCTTTGTCGCCGAATCCAAATCTGGTTTCCAGCCCTAACAACTTTGTCCCTGACAGAAAGTTCTTCAGTCTGTTTCTAACCAGTTCCTTGCCCTCGATATGGATGCCCATGTCACTGATACCCTCTCTCACAGATATCTTATCATAGTAGTCCAAAATCTTTTTAACGTCGTTCTTAGTGAACTCTTCTTTTTTTAACCATATATCACCTGCAAATTCCAATGCCTCATGGCATGCTATCCCAAGTTTAAATGCTGGGTTGGAAACTTTTGGCAATTTATCGTAGTACTGATACCAATACTTGAGTTTACATCTTAGAAATGTACCTATCCTGGTTGCACTAAGCTTGACTTCTTTTTTAGCCACATTACTCCTCCTTATCTCTGAATTCTAAATACCTATCTACTTCTAAAGCTAATATATGTAAGAACATCTTAGCTAAATTTTCCTGAAACATTGATAATACTTCCTCAACTTTGTGTAAATACATCAATGGCTTGGTATACATCTCCTCACCATCATCGTCTTCGCCGAGAGGTACTTTAAAACATTCTAAATCCTTTTTGACATCATATTGTGCCATTAGAGAATCAGTTTGATCTAAAATATATTCTTCAAGATCATCATCCAATTCAAGTCCTCTGGATTTGGCGGACTCTTTGTACATACTGTATACTATAGTCTTCATCTCTTCTTTATTATAATAATTTGTTATGCTATCTTTTGTCATATTTATACCCATACACTGTTTCAGTTCTAAATTTTCTGAAGCCAAGGACTGTGTCACAATAAACCATTAATTGGGCTATTGCGTCAGTTAGATCATTGTGTTTTTTAAATTTAACTTCATCCTCTGACCATCCTAATATGTCTACTAAAAAATGAAATACATCTTCTTTAGTCTTAGCTTTAAAATATGCCTTAACTGTCATATTACTTATAATATAAGGAACTACTCCAGTTTTACTAAAACACAACTCCTCCGCTACACCAGCGAACTTAGCTAATGTTTTAAGTGTTTTGACATTTAACCCCGAGTACACATCTTCTATTACTACGTGAGATGGTTTGAATGTATCAACTATACTCTCCAATTCTTGTCTGAAAAAATTCAGCTTCTCTGCGGTACCAAATTTGGGGTTGACTTTAATAATTCCAAAATCCTTTATATCATTTGCTCCAAATACATATGACCAACCAGTAGAAATAGAAGATACATCTAAGCTTAATATTCTAAGGAACATTTATATCTCCTTTAACACCTTTATTTGTTCTTCGGTAAGCTCATCAACATTCGGAAGTTTGAGGCGTATTTTAGTAATCAAAGTACCATTAGGACCGCCATTTACTCCCTCTCCAGCTGCACCTTCGACTATATGGACACCGCCATCTATACTGTTCTTCTCTATATGAACTATAAACTCACGATTATCCACAAGAATACTACCTTTACCACTACAAATCTCACATTTATCTATTGATTTCTCACCCAAACCGTTACATGTGCTACAACCCACTGTGGATTGCATGTATATACCTCTATCAGTCCTGACTTCCATGCGAGACCCGACACCATCACATGCATCGCATTTCTCTAATTTTGTAGCGCCCAACCCATTACACGTTGTGCATACATCCTCATAAGATAAATAAAATTTTACGTCTCCTCCAAACATAAGTGTAGCGAGAGGAACATCAAGTATATATTTTAAATCACGTCCCTTTCTAGGACTATGTATGTCGGGCTTTCGTGGCTGTGGTCTATGAAACCCCCTGAACATATCACCCATACCGCCGAACGGGTTTGGGCTATCGTAGGCAGCACGATTCTGGGGGTCTTTCAAGATCGAATAGGCTCGGCCTATTTCTTTAAACTTTTCCTCAGCCTCTTTATCACCTTGATTTTGATCTGGATGATATTTCATAGAAAGTTTTCTATATGCTTTCTTTATTTCTTCCTGAGAGGCAGCTTTATTCACGCCCAATGTATCATAATGGTTACTCACTGTCTATTACCTCCCACTCAAATTGACAACTTGGGTCATTACATCTCCATTTATGACTGGCGACCTCGAAAGCTATAGCTCCACACCTAACGCATTTATGAAGCAGTTCACCCATAGCTGGTCCACCTGGATTATCCATGCTATATTTCACAATTTTACCATCGATAGCTGAAAATGCCTGAAGTAAATCTTCATCAGTCACTCCGGGCGGAACATCTTCGTCGAAATCTGCCATAGATATAATCTCATCATTCACAGTTTTCCAAGTTATATTACATGTATGACAAATATGATACTTTATTTCGATACCCTGTTCACAGTGTGGGCATGGTAAAACTTCTATAAAATAAGTGTCTGTTGCTTTTTTGGAACCACATTTAATACAATTCATAAATCACCTCTTAATTTGTTGGTAACATTGTAATTACTTGTCCTATAATATCCACTGTTTTCTTCTTAAATTTCAATGCTATTGGCGCGAAAAGTTGATTTGCTTCTAAGGAGGGGTATTTCTTAGCAGCAAAAAGCACCTTAGAAATTGCTGGTATAAACATAACTTTACTTCTCCCATCGTACAAATTAAACTCGCCCTCATCTTCACTAAAGAAATCAGGGTCTACATCATGGTAACTGCCACTCTTAGGTATTGTTATGACAAATTCTTCTTCTGCTACATTAAACTTATAATTACGCGCTGGCAATAAAACCATAGTCGGTGTTCCAATTTGTTCATTGTCTACTTTAACTGACATAAAATCCTCCTTACTCTTCAATTACAAAATTATCTACTGAAACTTCTGTCCAATATTTTCTATCATATCCACCACAATGTCTACATCTGCCATCATAATGTTGTTCCTCTATATGTCCATGTATTTTAACAGTGTTGTCTTTACCTACCTGATTCATAGCGTCGGCTAAAACACCAAATGCTGCTATCTTAATATACTGAGGATTGGTACCTGGAGTAGGTGAAGGCACAGCCAATTTGGCGGTGAATTTATTACTATTGTATTGACCAATAGTTTTAATATTTGTGTATTTTAATTTACCTTTTAGTATTACAAAATTTTCTCCGCTCATTATATATAACCTCTCAAATAATCGTAGACCAGTTCCTTGCTTAAATCAGAAGGATCTAGCCCCTTACCATTCTCATCCACTTCAGTTATTAATTCAAATGATATGTTCATTTTTTTCTTTAATTCTTCGTACACTTTAAAAGTGCCTGACACACCAGCTTTGTCGTTATCAAAAAATAAGATTACACCGTGTACAGCGTGTCTATATAATAATTGAACCTGGCCAGGTGTTAATTCAGCGCCCATACATGCCACTACATTCTTTATACCATAGTCATATAGTCTCCAAACACTCTTAAACCCCTCCACTATTACGAGAGGTAATTCTTCAGTATATTTCTTAGCGTTGTGTAAATTATATAACACTGTATCTTTTGAGAAATCTTTAGTTAAGATGTATTTAAAGTCCTCATCATCCACATCTAACCTAATATCCCGCATACTACACGCTCTAAGCTTACCATCAGCATCCCTTATTGGTATGATATCTCTAAGAAATCCATGTGAATCCACATAACCACCAGCTATCTCAAAATGATCCAATGTTTCGTTAGAATACCCAAATTCATTGAAATATTTGGAACGTGTTGGCTTAAACTGTTCTAGTGTTTTTTCATTAGTCCATCTTGATTTAGATTTCTTAATCAAATAATTACTTTTAAATGTATCACGTTCACGTCGTTGCTTTAATTCAACATAGGATGGGTGATCTACGTGTCCCACTAATTCGGACAAGTATTCTACTGCTTCGCTAAATGTGCAACTACGCACAGATTTTATTAGCCCAACTATGTCTTTACCATTCATATCGTGGCAATGGTGGGTGAAACAAACCCATGATCTGGTCGTCTTATTGAAGCGAAACGCTGTGGTATTGTCTCCACCATGTATGGCGCACGTACCTCTTAATTCTTTGGGGGTCTCTCTTAAAATAACAAACCCCAAAGATTCCAGAAGATAGCGTGGGTCTACCATATCCTTTAGAACTTGTACTTTTTGTCTAAATTCTTGCCAACGTTTCTCTTTTTCAAGATAAAAGTTCATCTTCATAGCCTTCTGCGCTGTCTGCATTTACTACATCTCCACTAAAATCATTAAAGAATTGCTTATCTACAGGTACTTCTGAAATTCTAATGTGTTTCTTCCAGAAATTAAACCCTATACCATGTTCATTAGTACTTCCACCTCTACGTGTGTCTTTTATGACTAATTTGTGGGTACCCACGTTTTGAAAATTACCACCATCATCAAGCTCTTGATCGGTTCTTGTCTGCCAAAACGCTACGATATCCCCATAACGTGCTATTCTATCACTATCAGCTACATCACCGCTTCTATTTAACTGAACTGCTGTCAGTGCTGGTATATTCAACTCCCCCGCCAAGTCTTTCAGTTTACTGGTGACATCTCCTAATATCTGGTATTCTTTTCTCTGTCTGTCTACACTCGAACTATCAGGTTCTTTGAGATAATCAAAGATAATTAGCCCAATATTCTCTTTTATCCTATATTTTTTGTATAATGCTACCAACCTATCGACAGAGTAGCCAGGCATATATTCATGGAAAAGTTTTCCTTTGTCAATCATTCTTTCGGCCAACATTAATTTGTCGTATTGTTCCTTATTATACCCACCATGCTTTACAGTTCGTTCTTCTACGTTTGACATGAGAGCTATCGCTCTATCACGCCATTCATTGAATGTCATTTCCGTATCTATGTATAAAACTGGTAGATTTCGCATGGATTTATACGCTACTTGGCAGGCTATATTGGTAAGAAGTGCACTTTTCCCCATCTTCTTTCTTGCTGCAACAATGAGAAGTGTACCTGGAACCATTCCATCTATTTGTTTATCTAGAACTGGGTAACCAGAAGGAATTCCAGACATTTCTATGACGTTATTACGTCTAGATTCTATTAATTCAGCCAATCCATCAGATAAATTCCGTGGTTCATCAGTTGTTTTGCTAGACAAAGTCATGTCGAAAATGTTGGTTTCAACTGCACTTATCAAATCAATACTACTTTCACCCTCTTTTGCGTTATCAACCACTTTGTTCACATTTTCAGCTAAAACAGAATGTAATTTATACTTTCTACTTGCTTCTAGTACGTTGTTAAAATAGATCTCAAAGTTGCTATCAGACAGTCCCATGTTGCTTATGGATTGTACATAAGAAACACCATCTATGGATCCTAAAACACCCTCAGCATCAGCTTTTGTGGTGATCATAGCGACATCGAATTTTTCTGCGCCCTTGTTTACCAACATGCCCATTATACTAAAGATCATTCTGTGTTGAGCGTATAGAAAATCATTGATATCCAACTTGGCACATATAGAATAGTAATTATTTATGTCGTTCATGGCATAATATAGTAAAGCTCGTTCATCATTGGGTGAACAAAATATATCTTGCGTCATGTTATCGCCTCTCCATTCTTGTAGCGTACAATTCATTCTCTCGTCTGGTGAGTTCTCGTTTAAGAGTCGCAATCAGTTCCGAAATAGGCTTATCCATACCCTCTACTGCAACCAACTCTCTTTTCTTTTCTATTAATCGGTCATGTAATTTGGCTAGGTGTGGACTTATATTAATCAAATATGTGACAGCTTCTTTTTTAGTCTTAAACTTTTTAAGTTTATCATCGTGCATACTCATAGCGACACCGCTCTCTATTGTTGTGGTAGTTCTATAAATATCTGCTTTGGCATCGTTGACTTGCGCCTTAAAATAGACCAAATATTGTGCCAAGGCTACCATGTACTGACTAATAATTCTCCCATCCAAATCTGGAATTGTACGGGGATTTAATTTCCAAATCTCATCCATCAAACTTTCGTTAAATATGACTTGTTTATAAGATAATACACCTTTTCGCATTTGTCAACCCCTATCTATGATATTTTATCATCTTCAAAGCGTTCTTTTTTAGGACGCCAATCATACATTCCTGTGCAGAACAACTCTTCTGAAACTAACTTACCATCAACACCATAAACTGGAAGATAATTTGCTTCCATAGGCATTGTTTTACCACCCATTAAGATGTCTATCTGTCGGCACTTTAGACTTAGATTACAATACTTACATTCACCAACGATAGTGCCATCATCTAAGCACACAAAATCATCACAATCTTTTTTATATTTTTTAGCGTCTAGAGTTATATTTTTATCCATAATAACCTTCTTTTTTGGTCAGTGCTTTATTTATTTTGTCATAAACTAGTTCAGTAGTTACCTTCTCGTTGTGATTTATTCTTATTAAATCCAACCATTCAGACTCCTGAACATATGTTATCTTTAAGTTATCTCGTTTCTTTGACTCCAAAAATTGCTCCTTACTACCATGGAAATGTTTGACATATCTATCATGTTGTTCACCTTGAACTTCGACAAATAGACCGAAGTCTGGCATATAAAAATCAAAGAATAATCTGGTGCCTCTAAAATTTATGTAATGTTCTTTTTTTATTTTATTATGAGGAAACAATTCTCTTAATATATTATATACATTATTAGCTATTTTGCTCATAGATTTCTTTTAACCCCACTTGATCTATAACTAGACCACGTATTTCATTATATACATCTTCATTTTCTTTAAAGTAGGATACAGCGTTAATTTCACCCTGGGCTATGTTTTTATTATCATATTTATACCAAGCACCTGCCTTGTCTACAATGCCTAAACTGGTTGCCAAATCCAATGTTTCCCAATGTTGGTCGTATCCTTTAGTATAAATGAGTCGCATGGATGCTTTCTTAAAAGGTATAGATAATTTATTTTTGGCGACTTCGAAGTCACATTTATGACCTATGGGCTCGTCAGTTGTGTCGTCTTTTATAATACGGGCTTTAGCTTCTGGTCCGCGCACCTTGACACGGCCAGTAGTATAAAACCCAAGAGCTTCTCCACCTGATGTAGTTTCTGGATTACCATACCCACCAACTTTCATCCTCAATTGGTTAATAAAAATTACCAACGTTCCAGTTTCATTGGCTATGGGTACAAGTCTTCTTGTGGCCTTGCTCATTAAACGCGCCAGCAACGCTATACTTTCTTTTTCTATATCTGCATCAGCTTCTGCTCTTGGAATAAGTGCCGACACAGAATCAACAACTGCTACACTGTACGCTCCTGAACGTGTCAACTTCTCCAATATATCTAAATTGGATTCGCCATCATATCCTTGAATTAAATCCAATTTATCTGTGTCTACACCATAAGATTTGTATAATCCTGGGTCCACTGCATGTTCTGCGTCTATATAACAACACTTCATACCACGTTTCTGGGCCTCTATGATAGCATGCACAGCTAATGTAGATTTCCCACTACTATTTGGGCCTGATATTTCATAAATTCTTCCCAATGCCCAACCACCATTACCCAAAGCCAGATCTAAACTTATTGATCCTGTGCTTACAGTTGACACAACTATATCTGGGTGGTCACTCAATTTAGCCATTACTGGGCCATACTTTTTAGCAATAGCTTTTTTAATTATTGCTAAACTAGCTGACTCAGGTGTTACCTTTTTATCTATTTGCTTTTTCTTTGGCATCATTCCCCTCCACTCGTCTTAGCATCTCTTCTGATATACCAAAATCCCTCTCTATGGGGTCGGCTTTTGCTAAATTATTTTCCATTTTTTCTTCATGTATGTCTTCATAATTGCCCCGCATCATACTATTCATTATCTGCAGTGCTTTATCCGTAATCCAACCTACATTTCCTTGCCCAAGTACACCAAAATCTCTTATGGGATACTTCAATTTGAACTCTTTTTCATGTGCAAACAACGTGTGAACGATTTCGCCACACTCATTTAATGCTACTTCCTTACTTGTACCATCAATCATCCTCGATTCACATAATTGTTTTGCTAAGCTCAAATCTTTCTTAACATTTATATGATTGCGGATTGTGTTGGGATATTTATGGTGCAATAAACCATAGAATTTAGTGATAAGATCACTTAATTTGTTGATTTTAAGGTCAAAATCTACTGGCTCCGCTACACTATACCCACTAAAAACTAATAATTTTTCACAGGCTTCAAGCAGTTTATCAACAGGGGTGTCAAACATACTTGGCTCTGAAATTTTGTGTATATCCTCTATTAATTCATCTAATTTAGGCATTTAGTGTCCCATAATAGGCATAACAATAGCTTTTTGGTTTTTGAATTTATAAGAATCAAATATCAAAGCTGTCTTAGAATCGGTGAATTTAAAAACGATTTGATCATCTTTTATAGGGTCTATAGATGCTGCCATTTTCTTACAATCCACATCAAATGCGAACTTCACAGTGTTTTCAATGTTTTTATCTTCAATAGTTAAGGATGCTTCTGGTGTTGACATGAATATCTTACCACTATTTACATCCACAGATATTCTATTATGATCTTCTTCAGAAACGATGTCGAAAAATGATCGTAATCCAGTCAAAATAGACTCTTTATCAAACACTGTTGAACTGGAGTAGGTTTCCAGCATACCTCTGTAATCAGGAAAATTATCTCCGACTATTAGAGAACAAGAGATCTCCATGTTATCAAACTTCATTATGAATTTACTGCCCTGTATATCACAATGAATCTGTATATTGCCACTAATTATTCTACGTAAGTCTAAAACGAATCTACTTGGCAATAAATAGTTACCTTGTTCCATATCTGTAGTGTTATTAATTTCATACTCAGATAAAACCTTACCATCACCTGCAGCAAAATAGATATTATCCTTAAAATTAATATTCATACCAGTTAAAGCAATATTCCCCTTGTTTTCTTTATCTGCAGCATAGATGACTTTGCTGATGGCATCTTGGATTATACTAGAATTTATGATAAACAGTGTTTCATTGAATCTATATACTTTTTCTCTTAAATTGTACGCCTCATTCTTTAACTTTATCTTGCCATCTGATACACCACCAGCAGTATTCACACTCTGTGTTGTTATTGTAATGTGTCTACCCTCACCAATAAAATGAAAATCCTTCGCGCCAAAGGCTTCATTCCATGGCTTAAAGGAGTTTATAAATGAGTGCAATTTATGGAAAATAAGTGCGCCTGAAAAGGCTTTTGCTGAATTAACTGTGGACTCTTCGGATGTGTAGGTAAGAGTAGAAACACCATCTGTTCCTGTGAACACTACTCCTTCGCCTGGAACGGCTTCTACCTTTATTAGACTTGTAACTGTACCAGTATTTGGTTTGACAAGGCCGGCGAACAGCTTCATCACTTCTTGTAACTCTCTAACGTCAATATTAAAATCCATATCCTTTTCCCTCTCTTTAAAATTATTAATAACTTGCGTCTACATATATATTATAGGACAAAAAGCTGGTTTTTGAAATAAATTTTGTATTTTTTCCTATAATTGCGTGAATCCTTTTCCATGAACCAATATAACACACAATTTAGATTTGTCAAGTAACTTTTTTACTATGTATCCAAAATATTTATGGTATCATTTGCGAAACTTACAACTGGGTTGGGCCTAATGGCTGTTATAGATGCTGGAAAATTGCCAAAGTCACTCTGAATACCTCTACCATATACCATTGCTGATAAATTCTGATATGTACCTAAAGTATTTATATATGCTGATAAATTCACTTGAGGATAGGAGATAACGTAGTCTATGGCTGCCTTAACTGCACTATCTATATCAGTGTATCTGCTTAAATCATACAATGTAAATGCTTTGTGAAGCTTTCGTTTCACTTGTAAACTTAAATTAGGAGGCAGAAATGACTTGACACTAAGTCTCCATTTCTCGGCTCTATTTTTCTTCCATGCTGTAGTACCACCACTGCTGTATATGTAGTCCTTAACTATAGATTTGAACGCTAACTCCACCATTTCATAGTTTTCTACTATACCATTATACTTAAAGTTCATTGATCTAAAGATATTTGGAGCAGGTCTAAGCGCACTTGCGTACAGTGGCTCCCCATTTATAGATGCAGCTAGAGATTTATCATATAATTGTCCGTATATGTACGCTGGAAGTGATGTGCTAAGTTTATACAACCTCATGTATATATGGAACTTATCCATCTCTGTGTAATCAGATGGTTTGATGTTTATTGATAGTGGTAATTTATCGGTATTAACATATGAATCTGCGTAACCAACACTGGCTGATAGATTTCTGGAATTGATGGCGCCGAGTCGTCCTTGAATATATGCTGGTAAATCTCCTTTATATAAGGTATAAATATACGCGGAAAGATTTCTACTACTGGAACCAAAACAAGATATATTCATCACAGCACTCAGATCCAAGTGTTCCATTGTGGGTATATCGACTATGGTAGTTAATCTTATCATCTTAGGACGTATTTCTGCATGTAAATTACTAGCATAACCAATTGGTGTAAGACTCGCGCGAAGCATTGGTGTACTTACACCAGATATATTGGCTGATAATATTCTTTGTGTCAATCCATGTGTACTAGCACTTAGATCTCTGGATATCGAAGCGCCATAAAACCCATTTATATCTGCTGTTAGGTTACCCAAACCACCCACAAGATAAATGGATGCTGGTAAATCATATGGGTAAGCAACTACATTAAGTGATGCTGGTAAATATCTTATATCCCAACCATGTATTCTACCTCTTATGTCTACTGGTTGTACTGGAAATAGATACCCAGGTAAATCCTCTATGTATGTAGCTCTTAAAATAGCTGGGAGATCTGCGTAGGCTACTCCTCCAATATATGCTGGTAGATCTACTGGAATTTCCCTACCAAATCCTTTTAATCTTGCTCCTAAATCTCTCCATAAGTGGGCACCTATGGTGGCAGATAAGTCGCGGTAATGCATTGCTTGTATTTGAGCACCTAAATCTAGTGACCCCCAACCACGTACATAGGCAGGTAATATATCTTGTGGCCAGACCTTTAAATATGCCGGTAAATCGGCTGGTTCTATAATATCTATAGAAGCAGGTAAATCTTCATATTGCATAGCCCCTAAATTAGCTGGTAAATTTGATGCTTGCCAACCACGTAAGTATGCTGGTAAATCTGTATAAGTACTACTTCTAACACCCAAATAAGCTGCTAAATCGGCAGGTGAATGTAGGTCTATGCGCGCGCCTAAATCTTCTTGTTGAAATCCTTGCAGGGATGCGGGCAGATCCTCTTGCCCCTTATACCTAGGTTTAATCACACCGCCTAAATCAGCTTGATCTGGTATAGTGGCTTTGGCGTAAGCCCCAAGATCTTTATAATCAGGTTGTGTAGTTTTAATATAGGCGGGAAGATCCCGGCCATCGAGTGCATTGACTATAAGAGTCGCACCTAAGTCTCTTATACCACCATATATACATCTACCCTTTAATATCTGTACTCCATACTGTGTGTATCCAACCACATATGTAGGGCAATACTTAATATAGGTATAAGTGTGTGTTTGATACCGTGACAGTACATTTACAGCAGCGGTTAAATTAGCGGCACCTTGTTTAACACCGAAACTATACGCAAGATTATCAAAGTCAGGTGCTACATAGCCTGATTCGGTAAACTTAAAAGGTATACTATCGTTATCTGGTGGGTTGTACGCCATTTTAGCTCCCTGAAACTACATTAAGATCTTCTATACCCTCAGCATTGAGTGTTTCATCTGATACACCCTTAAGATGTTTGGTGTAAGAGTCGAACAATGATTGTGTGGCCATATCTATCGCAGAAAGAGCAGCTCCTACGCCTGCAGAGGCTACATAAAAATTACTTTTATCTAATCCAGCATCTAGATCTGCCCATACAGCTGTTATATTATCACTACTTCCAGCTAAAATTCCAGAGCTTGTGAGGTATACATTATAACCATTTGTTCCTTAGTCATATACATAAGCACCGCTTGTTGTTGCTGCGAACACTGTATTATATCCATCTATTGACGATGTATTAGTTGTAGCAAATATATCTTGTACTTCTTCATCAGCTGGAAGCCAGCCTCCGCCTGTTGTGTATACTACGTCTGGTGTTGTCCAATCACTTTTGTACCCATCCACCCTGTTAATGCCAGATATTGTAGTGTAATAAAAAGACTGGCCTGATGTCATAAAACATTTCAAAGCCCCACTAATAGTAGTATAATTAACATACCCTAATACCTCTAACTTAACTACATCCACACCAATATCAGTACAACATACAAATCTATCATCATATCCATGTATATATCTTATTTCATTGGAAGTTAGGTGAGTGTCATTTAAATAATCATCAACACAGGAAACTATATCATGTGGGGAACCTATATCCCCTGTTATACAGCTCTTATTTATCACTTTAATACCGTTATTAGATGTCCCTAAAAACATCTGTGTATCATTAGCCCAGACGGTTGTAAACCCATCAGTACGTTCTGCATATGCATATAGAGATTCGGATTCTATTTCTATAACATTGAGACCTAAAGTAGTAACAGCATACACATAGTCACTATCTGACCATATTTGCCTTAATGTGCCGCTTGCTGATGCTTCAACGTAAGGCAACCACTGCGAATCTTCTATATCTATCCATTGAGATAGATTACTGTCTTCCCACTGAGC
>Ga0164318_10003085_pt1 | contig 15713 bp, 13 predicted proteins | sample GuaBasSedimGuay9_FD_113734 | JGI IMG/M metagenome (GOLD analysis project Ga0164318, IMG submission 113734) | Subseafloor sediment microbial communities from Guaymas Basin, Gulf of California, Mexico - Guay9, Core 4571-4, 0-3 cm | ecosystem: Environmental > Aquatic > Marine > Hydrothermal vents...
ATTTGTATTACTCCAACTTGTGTTTTATTGCCACGACCAAAACTGTCTGAATTAACAAAAATATTGACGATATGTTTCGATGTCAGAAAATCAGGCTCTTTATAACTTGACGAGATTACAGTCGGATCAGCCGCTATCGCTTGGTGATATGGTAATATGATATCATAAAAATTATGCCCTGCTTCTTTCTTGGAATATCTTGCCAGTCTATCAACCATTCACAACAATAATTAATTTGGAGATATCATATTTTGATGGCATCATATCAAGTAAGTTTCATTTTTAACCGTTGTCAAATCATCTCAATACATGGACACTATCTAAATAAACGAGCATGCCTGAAAACTGTTCAGAAAAGAAAAAGGGCCATGGCCTCTCTCTACCATAACCATTAATTTTCGGGTGCACCTGGGGTGTGTTTGCCCTTGACAATTTATTATAATTTATTACGATTCATTAAACGTAAGTCCTTGAATACAGTATAAACAATTGTAAACATTACATATCAATTCAAATTGGCAGTCATGAGGTCGATGGTTCGATCCTGTTCAGCTTCACCAAATATATAACAAAGGTTGGTCTATGGGACCGGCCTTTTTTTATTTCTATTTTGTATTGTCACAGATGCCCTTCTGCACTTGACATTGCAACTGTATTGACTTAAAAAACCATGATCTTTTAATAAACAGTCTAAATCGGACTTTTTACGAATTCATCAAACATACGGTGATGCTGAACCATTTGAACCTTAAAACTGAATTGTGCAAGATTCAGGTATAAAATCATTAGATGTTACATCATGATTACAAAGCGCCATGTATTATACGCTGTTTTAGCTATTATTGCGTTTAGCGTTGTGTTCATGGCATTATTGAATATGTCCTTAAAAGCGTTGGCTGAGGATCAGTTTGAGCAAAACGTCAAAATAACGGACACACAATATTCGGATAAATTGGTTGTTCATCTCTATTTTTCTGATAAGAACAATTCATTTCTGACAGCAGAAGAAAGGACTCTTGTTCATTCTGACAATCCCGCCGATTTTGCTAAAATTATTATCGATGCCTTGATAGATGGTCCAATGAAAGGGCTTATGAGGACAATTCCCCCAGGTACAACCATCAGGGCACTCTATGTTACGCGGGACGGAATAGCTTATGTGGATATATCAAATACAATAAAAGATTCTTACCCTGGTGGAATAAAAACAGAACTTTTTACGATATACTCTATTGTTAATTCATTAATATTGAATATCCCTGAAATCGATGCCGTAAAAATATTGGTCGGGGGACGCGAGACTATGACCTTAGCCGGTCATATTGATCTTAGTTTTCCCTTTAAAGCAAACATGCTTTTGATACGATGAAAAAAAAGATTCACATCAAAAATATACGGAATATCGGAATCATAGCCCATATTGATGCCGGCAAAACAACGGTAACTGAGCGGATACTTTACTATACGGGCCGTTCCCATAAAATCGGCGAGGTTCATGACGGTGAAGCGATAATGGACTGGATGCCTGATGAGCAGGAACGGGGTATTACAATCACCTCTGCTGTTACTACATGTCAGTGGAGGGGAAACGATATCCAGATAATAGATACGCCGGGACATGTAGATTTTACAATCGAAGTAGAACGTTCATTGAGGGTTCTTGACGGAGCTATCGGAGTCTTTTGTGCGGTTGGCGGTGTGGAACCCCAGTCGGAAACCGTATGGCGACAGGCAGACAAATATCACGTCCCAAAAATTGCCTTTATCAATAAACTGGACCGAGTCGGCGCAAGTTTTTTTAAAACCATTGAAATGATGAAAGACAGACTCCATGCCAACCCTCTTATGTTACAATTTCCGGTGGGATCGGAAGATGACTTTGCCGGTGTTATCGATTTGATCCATATGAAACAGATACTCTGGGAAGATGATGCCCTGGGAGAAACATACCTAACCCAAGAAATACCCTTTGATTCTCTTGAAACTGCCGAAAAATATCGCGACAAACTTATTGAAACCATCGCTGAAGTTGACGATGATATTATGGAGGATTATTTATCAGAAGCCCCGATTTCAACGGAAAGCCTGCTTGCCGCCATACGAAGAGCAACCATAGATCTGAAACTGGTACCGGTACTTTGCGGTAGCGCACTGAGAAATAAAGGCATACAACCCCTGCTTAACGCCATTGTGGATTTCCTTCCCAGTCCCGTGGATGTCCCGCCCATAAAAGGGGTGCATCCTGAAACCGGTGAAATTATTCAATGCAAAGCCCAAGACACCGCCCCCCTTGTCGCACTTATATTTAAAGTAGCCATGATCGAAGGACGCAAACTTTCCTATGTCAGAATCTACAGCGGAAAGATGCAAACCAAAGAAACCACCTATAACCCTTCCCGTAAAATAAATGAAAAACTTTCCCGCATCTTAAGGATGCATGCCAACAAGAGAGAACGGATCGACTCCGCCGATGCCGGGAGCATTGTGGGGGTTGTGGGATTAAAAGAATCCTCTACCGGGGAAACGTTGTGTTCCATTGATCACCCGGTTTTACTGGAAAAAATGGAGTTTTACGAACCGGTCATTTCCATTGCAATAGAGCCTAAAACACATGCCGACCAGGAAAAACTGGATCAGGTATTCGAAAAATTTATGGCCGAAGATCCCACTCTGAAAATTAAAAAGGATGAAGACACCGGTCAATCCATTTTGTCCGGTATGGGTGAACTTCATCTTGAAGTCATTATCAGTCGCATGCAGCGTGAATTTAATACCAACGTAAATGTGGGAAAACCACAGGTTGTTTATAGGGAAACCATTGAAAAAGAAGGTGAGGGGACGGCTGTATTTGACAAGGAAATTGCAGGACAGCGTCACTTTGCCAAAGTTACGCTAAAATTAACACCATTAGAGCGCGGCAGTCAAAACAGCTTCATATCTGAAATCGACGAGGAAACAATACCGGACAATTTTATTCCCGCCATTGAAAGAGGGGTCATGGAATCTTTGGAAAGCGGGGCCTTAATGGGCTATCCTGTGGTCGATGTTAAAGCTATCCTCACAGGAGGGACATTTAAGGAATCCCTGGGCACGGAATTGGCTTATACGGTCAGTGCATCCATGGCATGCAAAACAGCCTTTGCCCACGGTGAACCGTTTCTTTTAGATCCCATTATGAATGTTGAGATTTTTGTTCCTGAAAATTTCATGGGAGATGTCATCGGGGATCTTAATTCCCGCAACGGGAAAATTGAATCCATAGAGCATAAAATAGAAGCAGTAGTTATCAAGGCAATTGTTCCTCTGGAACGTATGTTCGGTTACTCAACCTCATTACGATCAGCTACCCAGGGCCGAGCGACTTTTACCATGCAGTTCTCTCATTTTGATCGTAGTTGACAGCACCGTAACAGGTCCGAAAGTCCTCTATGACGATTCCTTTTTTCCACGGATCTCTTTTAGCATTTCCTTGATTTTTTTCCTTTTATCCGGATCACTTATATTATCCAAAGCCCTTTTCAAGTGGAACAACGCATTTTTAAAATCATTTTTTTCCTTGTAATAAATTCCCAGGCAATAATGAGCTTCATCCAACCTGCCCAGCTTGCCATAGGTTTCACCAAGGGAATAAAAAGCCCGGGGATAATCATATTTTTTTGCGATGAGTTCTTCAAATGTAACTGCTGCCTCCTTTAAACGTCCAAGCTCCATCTGTGTGCGCCCAAGATAAAAAAGTATTTCAGGATCGTCAGGGGAAACGCTTTCAGCGCTTTTCAGGATATTTAATGATTCCTGATACTGGCCGTCAAAAAAATAAATTCTGCCGAAGTCTTTCAACATATACGGATCAAAAGCCTTTTTCCCCAGTGCTTTTTTAAGGTGAATGATGGCATTTTCCCGATCGCCAGTTCTATCCAGGATCAGCGCGTATCCGTATTGTGCCAAAAGATCTTCAGGGTGGTTTTTAACTTCCGACGTAAACTTTCTTAATGCAACATTTTTGTCCCCATAAACAGCAACAATTCGGGTATGAACCCTTTCAAAATTATAAGAGTCAATGTGTGTATTTGTTTTTTTGTTTTGTTCAAGCCAGGTGTCAATATTGAACATTCGTTCCTCTGTGCCAGGGTGTGTGCTGAGATAAGTGGGGATCTGATCCGGACCGAACCATCGTTTGCTCCTAAGTTTTTGCAGCATCGAAAGTAACCCTTTTCCACTATACCCTGTTTTGGTCAGACATATGAGCCCGATCTGGTCCGCCTGGAACTCATCCTCACGGCTGTATGAAAGTTCGAGTGATTGACCGGCGGCTGCAGACCCAATAGTTAGCGCATTTGCCGCCTCTGCCGATCCTCCGACTCCGAGCAATATACCGGCCGCAATTCCGGCAAGCGTTGCGATTCCTATCTTTTGTGCTCTTTCTATCTTTTGGGAAATATGGCGGCACACAACATGGGCAATTTCATGGGAAAGTATCCCGGCCAACTCTTCTTCATCTTCCATAGCTTCCAGCAGGCCGCTGTTCACAAAAACATGACCCGCCGGGGTTGCAAAGGCATTACACTCATCATTTTTTATTACATAAAAATGATAATCAAACGGCTGTGGCGGAAGGGCCGAAACAATTTTATGACCTATTTCATTAATATAGTTGACAATCATAGAATCATTAATAAGCTCATAATGTGTTTTAATGATCTTCATAACTTTACGCGACATTTCTTCTTCTTCTTGTATGGTAATACACAGCCCCCCTTTAGGAGCAAAAATGCCGACAATAACGATCAAAGCGGAACAGAGCAAAAGTGATTTCCTGACAAATTTCATGTATACCTCATAAATGAGAGTAGGTTGTATTTGCTGTTCAGTGCTTGGCGATTTCATAGCTGCTCCTTAAGTATACTTATTAAATATATTGATTTTTATTCAATCGTCAATACCTATATTCTTTCATGCTTTTCAAACTTAATGTTTTATGGTAAAGTTTTTGAATATGACGCATATTATATGTATAGCTAACCAGAAAGGTGGCGTGGGCAAAACTACTACAGCAGTAAATCTGTCAGCAGCACTGGCGGTTTCTGAAAAAAGAACGCTCCTTGTAGATTGTGATCCCCAGGGCAATGCGACCACCGGTCTCGGTTTTGACAAAAAAAATATTTATCATACATTATACCACGGTATGATTGGTCAAGTTGCCCCTAAGAATCTGGTTTTGAACAGCGACATAGAAACCTTAAAAATTATTCCCTCAAGGGTGGAGCTTATCGGTTTTGAAGTTGAAATGATATCGAAACCGAAACGTGAAATGATTTTAAAGAAACTTTTAGCCCAACTTGCGGATTTATTTGAATACATTATAATAGACTGCCCGCCCTCATTAAGTCTTCTGACAATAAACGCTTTGACCGCGGCCGATTATATGATTATTCCCCTTCAGTGCGAATTTTATGCGCTGGAAGGCCTGGGTCAGCTTTTGCAGACAATGAAACGGATCAAGTATAACCTGAATCCGAAACTGAAAATTGCCGGCATTCTTCTTACCATGTTTGATAAAAGAACGAACCTGTCCCACCAGGTTGCTGAAGATGCTGAAAAATATTTCAAACACCTGGTATTCAAGACCATAGTTCCCAGAAATGTGAGGTTGGGTGAAGCCCCAAGTTTTGGAAAGCCGGTTTTGCTGTATGATGCCACTTCCCCAGGGGCACAAAGCTACTTTAATCTGGCAAAAGAGATAATGAGCAACGAATTCCGCCGCTCAATTTGATAGAATAAAGATTGATGAACTCGTAAAAAGTCCGATTTAGACGGTTTCGTAAAAAGTTCAAATTCAAGGCGTACAAATTTAGTAACCATGGTGAGTACTTATCGTACGTTGAAGTAGCTTCTCAATAAGTTCTGGTGTAATAAATGATCATATTGAGCCGAATCCATAATTTATTGAGATGTTACACGTTGAATGATTGCGAAATGCAGCACAACACAGAAATTGGACTTTTTCCGAGACCGTCAAGATTATTTGTCATAGTTGTTATCTTCAATTATAAGCAACTGTATTCACGTATTAAATCAATATGAAAACAAAAAAAAAGAAAACAAAAAAAAATGTTTTGGGAAAAGGTCTTAACGCCCTGTTTCCTGATATCGAATATGTTGAAAGCATATCAAAAGAATATTTTTCGTGTGATATCGAACTGATCCATCCGAATCGTTATCAGCCCCGCTTGCAGTTTTCCGAAGATCAACTTGAGGGAATGGCCCGCTCAATTAAAGAACATGGAATCATACAGCCCCTTTTGGTTAGAGAGGATGGTAACGGTTATGAGCTTGTCACAGGTGAAAGACGCCTGCGTGCCGCAAAAAAGGCCGGACTTGACCAGGTTCCGGTCATTGTCAAAAACATTACGGATACAGATCTTCTGGAAATGTCCATTGTTGAAAATATACAACGAGAAGATTTAAATCCCCTGGAAGAGGCTGAGGCTTACCACCAGCTTATTACCAAATTCGATCTTACCCAGAATCAGGCCGCAACGCGCGTAGGAAAGAGCAGATCTGCCGTGGCCAATTTTTTAAGGCTTCGGCAGTTACCCGAACAAATCAAGGCCAGCATAATGGATGGCATTCTGAATATGGGGCATGCACGGGCGTTGCTGGGTGCTTCGAATTCAGCCCAGCAAAATGTGGCATGGCGGACCGTTGTTGCCAAAGGACTATCGGTCAGGGAAACGGAAAGTCTGATTAACCGTTTAAAAGCAGAAAAGAAAAAACCGAAAAAGCCTTCCATAAGTTCGGAACAAAGATATATTTTAAGCCTGGCGGATGATCTTTCCCGTCGTTTTGGAACCAAGGTTCAGATCAAAAGAAGCGGACAAAAGGGGAAAGTTGAAATCGCATTTTACAATAATGACGACTTTGACCGGTTGTTAAATCTTCTGAAGCAGATATAATGTCTATTCATATCATAATCGACGGCTACAATCTGATACGTCAGTCCAGTTCGTTAAGCAGCTTTGATCAACAGGATATTCAACTCGGCAGGGAAGCACTTCTCAAAACCCTTGAAACATACAAAAGAATAAAACGCCATAAAATTACGGTGGTTTTTGACGGGACCAACGCGCCTCCCTTTGCGCTGCACAAAGACCGGATAAAAGGGATAAGGATTAAGTTTTCCCGGGCCGGAGAATCTGCCGATATTGTAATTAAAAAGATGGCGGATAGAGAAAGAGAAAAGGCCCTGGTTGTGAGTTCTGACCTGGATATTGTAAATTTCGCAGCTTCCACGGGGGCGGCCACAATAAGCTCTCCTGAGTTTGAAGAGAAGATCACAATGGCTGTTTATATGGATACGAAGGGGATTGAGGATCAAGACCATGGCGGCTGGACCCCCACAACAAAAAAGAAGGGCCCCAGCAAACGACTTTCAAAAAGAAAACGACGTAACAGGATTAAAACAAGAAAGCTTTAGTTAGGGCTCATCCATAAATGACTATTTTTCACAATCTATGCGGCTGTTCCGTGAAATGCGTAGCCTATTTCTCTGGGGTCAGATTCGGATTTTAATTGTCGAAATACTTCAATGTATTCCTGTGGTTAAAAACCTTATCTGTAAGTTCTCAATAAATTATGGATTTGGCTCAATATTACCATTTGATACACCAGAAGTTATTGAGAAGTTACCCTTATCTTCCTTGACTTTGTAAAAATTATCTCATTTCTGGATGGACACTAGTTAAAGAATACCGGACAAACAGATTGTCGTTTTCATTGACCTTGATTCCATTATCTGGTATCTGACAATCATACAATGATTCTGAACATTTTTCAGACATTTTCGTAAGTTCTCAATAAATTATGGATTTGGCTCAATATTACCTTTTAAGACACCAGAACTTATTGAGATGTTACACATTTTCAGCATGAACACAACAAACAAAAAAACAGAGCCGCATCTTATCTGTGTAATAGACGGGCAGGGTGGGGGAATCGGCAGCGCGGTAATTAAAAAACTAAAAGATCTGTTCGGAGAAACCGTTGAAATTATCGCTTTAGGGACTAATGCCATTGCGACGTCTCAAATGCTTAAAGCCAAAGCCAATCGTGGGGCCACCGGAGAAAATGCAATAGTTCAAACCGCCGGGAAGGTCGATATTATCATTGGTACTCTATCTATTATAATGGCACATTCCATGACGGGAGAAGTGACGCCGAAAATGGCGGAGGCAGTGGCAGGGTGCCGGGCTAAAAAACTGCTTATACCGCTTACCCAGGAAAATGTTGAAATTGTAGGAATATCTCCAATTCCGCTTCCCCATCTTATCGAGGCTCTTATTCAGGAAAATTTAAAAAACTTTTTTGAGCTACCCTAATCCGAGTAAGACATAACTAAAAAAATAAGTTTATCTCAACGATACGAAAAAGGAAAATGTACCATGTGTGAAGCAAATGCATATCTGATTCAAGAAAATGAGAAAAAACTGGTTATGGAGGCTGTTGATACGGTCGAACCTGAAGGTGACGGCATCAGACTCGTGAGTATATTTGGAGATCAGAAATTTCTTAAAGTCCACATTCATTCACTCTCTCTTGTGGACCACAAAATATTTCTTAAAGCGTAAAACTTACTTTTCACGGGTTCAAATATTAAGGATTCAAAGGTTAACTGTTAAGGTAGTTAAAGACTTTGATTTTGAGTCCAATGCAGAATTCATGCTAACCTTAGGGCTCACTCAAAAACAACTTCACATTTTGAATGCCGATGCATATCGCCTGGCTGCGTTACGAAAACCCGAAATTTGCTTGATATTCTTTAAGTTTTTGCGCCTTGTCAGCCGAGCGCCTCAACTGCCAAAATTTCAAACTTATTTTTTCGTGAATCCTTAAGATTCGCCGAGCGAATTTGCACTGATATTAAAAGTAATATGGTGTAGATGAAAATACTGTTAGCAAAGACCGCCGGTTTCTGCATGGGAGTACGCAGAGCCGTTGAAATGGTTCTGGATGCCCCGACCAAATACGAAAATTCTATCTGGACTTATGGACCTCTTATACACAATCCCCAGGTTCTGAAGCTTTTGGAAGAAAAAGGAATATCTGTTTTAAATAATATCCCCGACCACGGATCTGGTACAGTCCTGATCAGGGCCCACGGCGTTCCTCCCGAAACCAAGAAAGATCTTGAAAAGAGCGGTTTCAAAATTGTTGATTCCACCTGCCCGAGAGTTATCAAAGTTCAGACCATCATTCGGGAACATGCAAAACAAGATTATGCATCCATTATTATCGGCGACAAGAATCATCCAGAGGTCATCGGATTGCTTGGTTACGCAAAGGGAAAAGGGTATGCTGTCGACAATATAAACGACCTTGATTCCCTTCCACCTTTTAACAGGGCTATTATTGTTGCACAGACCACCCAGAACACGTTTTTTTTTGAAAAAGTAAAAAACTGGGCGGCCCAAAAATTCCCCCACTATAAGATTTTTGATACTATTTGTGATTCAACAGCCCGTCGCCAGGCTGAGGTGCATCGGTTGGCGAATTTAGTGGATGCTGTCATTGTCGTGGGAGGCCATAACAGCGGGAATACGAAGCGACTTGCCGAAATTGCAAGACAAACCGGAAAACCCACGTATCATATTGAAACAGAATCCGAGCTCGATTTAGACGCACTTTCTTCAATCCGGCACATAGGAATAACCGCCGGTGCTTCTACACCGAACTGGATAATAAAAAGAATCTATAGAACGATAGAAACCATTCCTTTTAAAAAGGTAAAAAGTTGGCGCAGTATCATTTTTGCCATTCAGCGGTCACTTCTTCTAACAAATATCTATGTAGCTATGGGAGCCGGATGTTTGTGTTATGCCTGCACAAAACTTCAGAAAATTACGAACTATTTGCCCAATGTCTTTATGGCCATGCTTTACGTTCAGTCCATGCATATTCTCAACAATCTTATCGGCACAACGGCAGACCGATACAATGATCCTGACAGATCTTCTTTTTATAACAGAAATAAGGTTCTGCTTATGCTTCTTGCTTTCTTTGCAGGCGGGGCCGGACTGTTGACTGCCTATTCAACGGGACCTGTCCCTTTTTTGGTTATTCTCGTTATGAGTATAATGGGCCTGTCTTACAATTTGAAACTTCTGCCGGAACGTTTTTCCCACGGCAAGTACAGGAGAATAAGGGATATCCCGGGATCAAAAACAATTTTGATTGCAATGGCATGGGGAATCGTTACTGCTGTATTGCCTTTCCTGTCTGTATCCAAACATATTGGTCTGGATAACGTATTAGTATTTTTCTGGTCCATAAGCCTTGTCTTTGTGAGAACCGCATTCTTTGATATTCTAGACATGCAGGGAGACCATATTGTGGGGAAAGAGACCATTCCTATACTGATGGGGGAAAAGCGAGCTCTGCGCCTTTTAAAAACCATACTGATAATAAATGTTGGGATTTTGCTTGTATCCAGTGCATTTCATTTTATTTCAACCCTTGGACTCGCACTTGCAATCTGTCCGGTTTTTATCTTTATTGTCCTTTCAGCCCATGAACAGGGCTATATGCTTCCCGGCACAAGGCTGGAGTTTCTGGTTGAAACTAACTTTTTTGCGGCAGGTGTTATTACACTTATCTGGTCTCTGTTTTGTTAAAAGTGCATTTGATGTTAAAAAAATCAGCTTATCAATCTATTTCCTGAATTTTGCATGAAAATTAATGAGATTTTTTAAACGGCTTAATTGGAGCGGGTATAGACAAAATCACATAATCCTAGTTTTTACCCAAATGTTAAACCCGCCTGCCACTGCGAGGCACGAGCGGGCAGGTCGGATCATGATCTTTTTTATTCATAAATTTTCACCCGAAGGGCGAGACGGAGGCTTCCATCTGCTGTGTTATCAAGGGTTTGTAATAGTACACTATGACTTCACCCTTAAATGCCTTGCATATGAAAGCCTCCGTCTCGTGCAAAATTCAGGTATTTATTTCCAAATTACAGGTTCTGTACCATTAAGAAGTCTTTTGATATTATCTATATGGCGAAAATAGATTAATATCGCTGTCACAACAGCACATCCTGTCAGAATTTCGGATCCGGTTGTCTTCCAAACAGTAACGGGAAGAACAGTGGCTGTGAGAAGTGATGCAACCGCGACACGGTTGAGACAGCAAAGAGACATGATAAAAACCAGAATCAAAACCACAAAAGCCATGGGAGAAATTACAGCAAAGCAACCTGCGGCAGTTGCAACTCCTTTGCCTCCTTTTTCAAACTTCATGTAAACAGGATAAAGGTGACCTGAAAAAGCAGATAGTGCCACAAGGGAAATGTAAATTTCTCCCCACACGCCGTTTGTAGCTGCCAGTACCAGCGCAAGCCATACCGGAATAGCCCCCTTAAGCATATCACCAACAAGAGTCAAAACTCCAAGAGTCGGCCCTGCAATACGGAATACATTGGTCGCACCGATGTTTCCGCTCCCTTTATGCCGGATATCTATGGAAGTGAACAGCCGGGTTAAAATAATACCCCAGGGCATGGAGCCAAGCAGATAGGCGAAAACAGGTAGCACAAAAAAAATAATCATTTAAACCACTCCATGTTATTATTTTTATGAAAAGATACCGGATATATGGTACAAATTACGTTCAGGGTTATGGATACAAAGTTGAAAATTAAAGATTCATTTATCATAAAAGCATTGAGGATATTATAGCAGCATATACAATAATTTCAAGATTGGTGGATTATTAAAAACCAGAAAGGAAAGTCTTTTTATATGCAACCAGTAAAAATACCGATAGAAGATATTTTAGATCTTCATACCTTTAAACCCAAAGACATACCTGATCTTCTTGTTAATTACTTTGAAGCTTGTATTGACGTAAATATTTGCTCTGTACGAATTGTTCATGGAAAGGGCCGGGGGGTTCTGAAAAAGCGGGTTCAAGGACTTTTGAAAAAAAACCCCATGGTAGAATCTTTCAAAGATGCGCCACCGGAAGCCGGAGGCTGGGGCGCTACCCTGGTAGAACTCAAAGGTAAAAAAGGAGTCGGGAAGTTTCTTTAATTCTCCCCATCAGTCACACGTGTCTGATCAAGCCGCAACCCCTGCGATTTAAGAAACTGCAGCAGCCCTCCTCGCACAGCCCGATATTGGCGATTTGCTCTTTGCAAACAGCGACTTGGGAGCAATACCCGTTTCTCCGCGATAGTTTATGAAATTAATAGAAAATAGAGATAAAATTCCAATAAATTTTTATAATCATAACTCAAGTACGGTGCATTAAAGCGTGGCGTTTGACAGTGGTACTATTAACTGAGATATTCATTCTACGTTACAACTTTTACAGAATATTACGTACGCATATTTGTGTCGATGTACTAACAATATTGTTTTTTAGATATTAAATGTGGTTGCCGAAGGTATTTATTTATTCCCTTTTTATTATTATACCTGTATATTGCTTCGAGGATTGGAAGATAATATTTACCATATGTTTTAAAATATAATTGATTTACGTATCGCAAAAATTTTTCTCCATTTTGACCGTTTGTTCGGAATTTTATTGCAGCGATTTTATCGAGATCCATATCAAAATAATTTTTTGGTATTTTTGCGGGAGTATTCGGAATCGGTATATATCTTTGGACAAATGGAATTAACTTCAATTTTTTAGTCATCGATAATATTTCATAATCTTCAGAAAGCGTTGTATTATAACCAAACATAACGATAACAGTAACAGCATCTCTCCCAAATTCTCTAAGATAGCTTTCATTTTTGTAAAATAATTTGGTTTGGCGTACTGAATTACAACTGAAATAAAACATTCGCCTGGTAAATCTTGAATTCATTGACTTGGTCTTTATCAATAAATTAAAAATATCCTTATTTAAATAAGATATATCAAGAGATTGACTGAAATTTACAGAATAATTTCTTCTTTTAATGCTTTCTATAATAGAAAAAGATTTTTTAGATGCAAGCAAGTTGTTGTCAAGAAGCATTACCTTATTCTGTTTTTTAGGTACGAAGTTGTCAAAAGATGCATAGTTACTGTTCAATTTGCCTTCTTTTGTTGGAACTAAACAGAATGAGCATCTTTTATTGCAGCCTCTTGTGAGGAAACCCATGGCATAGGATCGGTGTTTATATAATTCATAATCGGGGAAACATTTGTCAATTTTTTTAGGTAGTTTTTTACTCAGATTAACACCTGATCCCCCTATGTTAATATCTGACCCGTAAATTTCATTTAAAGCCTTTATCCGACTCATTGATTTTTCATTATAGAACACAGAACTGGCAACGTATTTATTAGCTTTGATATATTTTATTTTTTTTGATAAGATAACGGTGTAACCGAGGTTCTTATAAAAAGAACTGATTTTCATTAAGGCAAAATTTGGAATTTTGCTGTCGATATCGTAAAGGACTATTCGTTTCAAAACAGTAATGGTCTTAAATAAAAAATTTTTATTTTATTGGGTTACACAATTCAAAATAAATGCTTAAGATTTGTTGAGTATCGTACGAAAATCTTTACAAAGTGGGTATACGAAAATGGCCTTAGACAACGCATTTTTTTTATACGTGCTGAAGAGACTATACCCCTCGGTCTTTCCGATTTGAATCCAGTTGGCGGCTCGATAGCAAGTGCCTCGGAAACGATCTGTCTGAACAAAAGTTTCCAATAGCACTGGTTTGTAATTATATCGCGCTTTCCAATCCAGGGGAAGCTGTTTGGCAACTCCTCCAAGAATTCGAGAAGCCAGATTGGACGATTTGATATGGGGAAGAATAAGAAACCGTACATTATTGACAATTAACTTAAGATTTTTTGAGCGTTTTTCATCTGACCATCCAATGAATGCGTCGCGACTGAATAGGCGCCATGCACAGGCAGCAAAACCAAGAACTGCCAAGAGATATTTGCCGCGGGGTATGTTTTGATATTTGTCTTTCCACTCCTTGCCCTGAAAACTGTTAGACGTAGCTTTCACAATATCGATTGTCCGAGGTAGATCCTTGCCGCCGTATACAAGATACCGCATTTGTGCCCCAAATAATCTGGAAGTACCAATATAATGGTGCTGCTCAATAAGTTCACGCCACAACGATGAGTCCTTTTTTGTAAAAACGGGTATGAATTGAATTTGTTCTATGTCTGATTTATTTATAGAAATCCTTTTGCCGGCTTTCCTGGGAAGTTTCTTTCTAATTCTATCTTGCTTGCTGACACTCTTCTGCATGCGCGGTGGAGGCAAAGAGATAACGTTGTCTATGTCCATCCGTTTTAAGATCTGCCCCATTTGTGTAAGCTTAAATTTTCCGTTTGATTGATAAAAGCCGAAAAATGAACATACCTTCCGAGCAATTTCGTTGCGGCAGTAGTTTGGGTTGGATAAAATAAGATCTCTGATCTTTTGGATATTTCTGGCTGAGAAATCATGGCCAATGTATCTGACGCTTATTTGGTCCCACAATTCAGGATCATTTTTTTTGGGATTTTCTAAAAATGCCAATATCTGCTCAACATTAGCTTCACGTTGTGTAGGTCTTCTACTCGGATATTCAAAATATTTTAAACCTTCTTTTGCAAAACTTGTCTGACATTTTATTATTGATTCTGGTGGAACTCGAACTTCTATCACCATCCTCTCGACGCTTTTATTTTCCAATGTTCCTATAATGATTTTTGCACGCTTTATTCGCCAGATTCCTTGGGTTCTGCTATTAGCAATTTTTTTTAGTTTTTCAAACTGCTCTTGGGAGCTTAAAAATTCACATATTTTATTTTGAATTTTTTCGCTCGAATAGTTATCTGTTTTGTTAAGACCATTTTCCGGGGATAGCCAGCGTAGCACAATATTGTCCTTTCTTATGATCCATACTTACATTCTAAAGTCCGTACCATTTAAATAAGTTTTTGTTCAATCCATCTTTGAAAACACACACATAGAAACTTCTGATGTGATTTGGCAAACAGTTTGCTTAATTCCATAAACGGAAAGCACTGTCTTTGTCAAATACAACCAAAAGCTCATCATGAATTATTTATCGAAACACCTAATCACGTTCAGGTTCAAGATTATAACGCTTTTCGTTCCGCCAACGCCGAAGCTCCTCCATATCAACCGAGGTGCAGTATGCGTCGTATAGTTTCAGGCAACAGTGCCCGCACCGGGTAGATCGGAATTTTTTCATTTCCGTTTCAACCCATATACCTTTCTCCCCATCAGGACCTTTGCCTGAAAAGGTGTTTACCCACATGAATGGCTGGAAAAAGGCTTCCAAGATTCTGAATCCCTCTGGAAAGACCCGGAAAACCCCGAAAGCGATCTAAAACGACTATCAAAAGAGCTTCTTAATAACTCCTTGAAAAAGCTTAGTGAAAGAGGGCGATCCTTGAAGAGAGATCCTATGCTCATTTATCTGGTAAAAATTGAAGATTTAATTTGCACTTATACAATATATTGTGTTGTGTGACTGTAATCCAGTTTTCATAATAAGTGGATTGTTTTTTAAGATACGATTTAGATATCTTGAAAATTTAGATAGTTGTGCCTTATAGCAGATAGATGAAATCAGTGTTTCTTACAGCTCGGTTGGAGATAGTGCAGGTTTCGCCAGCGACACGGAACCCACAATATCTGGTATAGCGAGCATATTAGGAAAGACTCTGAAACTATG
>Ga0164318_10003086_pt1 | contig 15709 bp, 10 predicted proteins | sample GuaBasSedimGuay9_FD_113734 | JGI IMG/M metagenome (GOLD analysis project Ga0164318, IMG submission 113734) | Subseafloor sediment microbial communities from Guaymas Basin, Gulf of California, Mexico - Guay9, Core 4571-4, 0-3 cm | ecosystem: Environmental > Aquatic > Marine > Hydrothermal vents...
GCAGTGAGCAGTGAGCAGTAGGCAGTGAGCAGTTTGTAGCCGCTGCCGCTGGCTGCGGATTAGAAATCTTGGCTATGGATTCTTAATTGTTCAATATTGGATATTTATTCTAATTTAATTAATCACTTACTGTATTATGAAAAAATTTAAATCTCAAAAAATTATCCATACCGCTATTTTAATGGTGACAGTCGGCCTTGTCGGTTGTGCAACCGTTAATGCTAATGCACATAATGACAAAAAAAAATCTGATGATAATTCAAATGTTATGTGTGTTGAACAAGCGCAATCAACAATAAATGTTGATGGAATACTCGATGAACCCGTGTGGAAAAACGCAAAAGCTTATAAATTGTATCGAGCGGCTAACCGCGAAAAAGGCGGAGAAACTGTTGCTCAGTCCGGTGAAGTTAAATTAGCCCGGGACACAAATTATTTTTATGTTGGAATTACTTTCAATGATTTGGATGTTATCGCTGAAGGTAAAGAAAACCAATTGAAACATTATAAATTCGGTGATATATGTGAAGTAATCTTAACTCCGGAAAATAAAACCTGGTATTGGGAAATGTATGCTACTCCAGCCGGCAAAAATAGCTGCTTCTTTATCCCGGGTACCGCAAGAGTGGGATTGCCAAGTATGATGGAATATCAAAGCGAACTAAAAGTCGCATCAAAAGTAAACGGGACTTTAAATGACTGGCGCGATAAAGATGTGAGCTGGACAGCGGAAATGGCTATGCCCATAAAAGAATTAACAGCTCATGGCGAAAAATTTAATGCTGAAGGTAAATGGAAAATCCTCGTCGCAAGATATAATTTCGGGAGATATCTCAAAACAGAAGGCGCGGAACTGAGTATGACTCCGCAGCTTTCTCACGAGAATTTTCACTTGTTACCGGAATTCGCATCTCTGAAATTTATTGAGTAAGCCGAACTGGAGGGTCACTGTCCCCAGCGACCTATTAATCCGCAGCCAGCGGCAGCGGCTACAGCGGATAACGGTCCCGAGCACGATTTTTGCTGACTTTTAGTCTCGGGATGCTCGTAAATATACACAAATTAAAATTTGTATATTTATGGCAATTACGGATTACGGATAACGGATTCAACTTCATCTTTGAGTTTTATCTCTCTTGAGGAAGCACCGATCATTATTTTAAATTTTCCGGGTTCAACTGTCCATTCTTTAGTTTTAGGGTTCCAAAAAGCAAAGTCTTTCCAATGTAATTTTAAAGATATCTTTTTAGTCTCACCGGGCTTAAGAAAAACTTTTTCAAAACCTTTTAATTCTTTCACCGGCCGCTTGACCGATGATTCAATATCATGAACATACAATTGAGCTATTTCCGCGCCGATGCGTTTTCCGGTATTTTTCAAAGTAAAGTCAACTATCAGCGGTTTATTTTTGTATATTTTATGTGATGATAATTTTAAATTATCATACTCAAAAGAAGTGTATGAAAGCCCAAATCCAAATGGGTATAACGGTTCAATTCTTTTCGTGTCATACCATCTATAGCCGACAAAAATTCCTTCTTTGTATTTCAATTTATACGTGTGCTTGTATTTACCGAAAATATCCCATTCCGGCTCCCTTTCAGGCCTGTAATCCGCACACGGGCAATCAGCGAATTCTTTTTCTATCGTAATAGGAAGCTTTCCTGATGGATTAACGCGTCCGACAAGAATATCGACAATGGCTTTACCCTGTGACTGTCCGCCGAACCAGGCGTATAAAATAGAGGTAACTTCATTTGCCCAATTAACCATGTGCTGACCTGAGCCGAACATAGTAACGACAACGTTATTAGGATTTAATTTAGCGACTTTTCCGGCTATTTTTGAGTTTTCAGGTTTTGAATCAAAATCGGTGTCTATACTTTCTTTGTGAAACGAGCTTAACGCGACAATAACTGCGTCAGCGGCTTTGATTTCCTTGTTGGAAGCTGTTTTTTTATAGATTAACTTATCACCGAATTCTTTTCTCATCGCGTCAAGGAGAGTAATATTATTGTATCCTTTAACCACACTTGCTCCTCCGCCGTAAACAATTTTTTCGGCAGCGTTACCGATCAGCAAAATTGAATTAATATGTTTTTTTCTGATTGGAAGAAAATTATTTTTGTTACGCAGAAGGACGATTCCTTCGTGATTAGTTTTAAGGGCGGTTTTTTGGTGATAACGGAATTTTTTTATTAATGATTTATCATAAAACTTTTTGTCATACCATCCCATTTTAAAACACGCGGTTAGAATATTGATCACCATTCTGTCAAGCGATTTCTCACTGACCTTTCCCAATCTGACATTTTCCGCCATGTTTTGCGCCTCGGGCATGATTAGATCCAAGCCGGAATTAATAGCTTTCACCTGGTTATAAACAGCCACCCAGTCGGTCATTACTAAACCTTTAAACCCTAATTCACCGCGAAGCAGATCGGTTATTACATATTTACTCTGCCCTGCCCATTCGCCGTTTACTAAATTGTAAGCCGTCATTACCGCTGCCGCGCCGGCATCGATTCCGGCTTTAAAAGCGGGCATATAAATTTCGTGAAGTTCTCTTTCTTTAATGATAGAATTGCTTTGCCGTCTGTGGAATTCCGTGTTGTTAGCAACAAAATGTTTCAGTGTAGCCATGACGCCGCGACTTTGTAACCCTTTTACATATTCTTCAATTATGCGTGAAGCGAGAAAAGGGTCTTCGCCTGTATATTCAAAATTCCGACCACAGGTTGACATTCTGTAAATATTCATTCCGGGACCGAGAAGAATAGACACATTACCCGCGTTACATTCTTCTCCGATTGCTTTTGCGTATTCATAAGAAAGGCTGGGATTCCAAGTTGAAGCTAACGTTAGTGAACAGGGGAAAGCGGTAGTCTTTTTCAATCCCGTGGGGGTATTGTCGAGTAAGCGGATGCCCAAGCTTGAATCGGCCATATAAAAGGACTGCATACCGAGGCGTTTAATTCCCGGCAGGTAAAATTCAGATAATCCGCTAACCATCCCTCCTTTTTCATTTAGAGTCATTTCTTTCACCAATAATTCAGCTCTTTTTTCAGGCGGGATTTTTTTATTAGCGTAAGGTTTATCAGCGGGAATCTTTTTGAATAAACATTTATTTTCAAATTGAGGATAAAGTGATTTGTCATCGAGAGATGATATTTTAATTTTCATTTTTTAAAATTGGTGTAAATTAATGTGATTCGTGCCAAATTTTAACCTTTACATAATTCCAAATAAGAGACATATATTGGATTCTCCACAGAAGCCTTTTTAATCATCTCCAATACTCCATTAAGATTATCATTAAAGTTCCGGAGTTCCTGAACAGCGGTTTCGGGCTTTAAAGTAATTCTATGACCCGTTTGTCCCGCGTAAACAATCATATCATTTGAATATTTAGAGCTGTCCCAGCTGTTCTTCGCCAGGAATTTCATGAATTTAATCATACGGCTGAATTGCTTTTTCTTTCCGGAAATTAATTTTCTATCAAAAGTCGGGAATTCAACTTCTATTTCAACTTTCTCATCAACTCTGAATTCCGGCGTGAAAATAAATGTTGTTAATTCATTGCCGGTATATTTCCAAGTGTCAATTTCCTTACCGTTAATCCGAATTCTTTCAGGGGGTAAAGTGAGTGGAAATCTCAATTCATAACTTCGACTCTTCGGCATTCCGGGAAACTCGCCTTTTACAGGATAAACAGTGATTTTATTTTTATTACGGCAAATTTCGGTAAAAGTATAATTACCGGTTTTGAATTGCTGATTGTTACCTTCATCCTCATAAATCTGAGCTTTCCCTGATTCACCGGGGAAAATGTTGAGGACTGTTCTCGCAGATTTTTTATCATCGGATTGCATAGGAATTATTGATCCCGCTTTTACATAAACCGGCATTTCATCTAAAGCAAATGTTCTTTTAATCACTTTGCCGCCATTCAATAAAGTTCCTGTAAACAATTCTACCCATTCACCTTCCGGAAGCCAAATTTCCTTTTCAACAAATAAGCTGTTCTCCTCCATTGGCTCGGTGACAGGAGCGACCAGCACATCATCTCCGAACATATATTGATTTTTAAATTCATAAGCTTCAACTAATTCGGGATAGTCATAATATAAAGGTTTACAAATAGAAACACCTGAATCGTATGATTTTCTAGCTGAAGAATAAATGTAAGGCAGTAATGCCCGTCTTAAACGAAAAAAAGAGCTCATAATTTGAAAATATTCCGTTGGATATTCCCATATCTTACGCTCAAGCAGCGGCTCAGGGCAACTGTGAGTTCTAAATATAGGGCTGAATACTCCATACTGAACCCATCTGGTATAAAGCTCGGGATCACCGTCACCCTGCATATGTCCACCGATGTCGTGACTCCAATAGCCATATCCCGCATTTGCCGCGGTAGAAGTGAAATATGGTTGGAAAGCGAGGGAATCCCAAGATGAAATGGTATCTCCTGAGAAACCGATTTGGTATCTGTGATTTCCCAGTCCGCCGTAGCGGTGAAAAATTATCGGTCGCTTTTTGTTTCTCCGCTCCATATCACTGTAAAAAACATAGTTTAAATAAAATGTCGGATTGACTCCGGGAATGGTTGTCGTGCTCCACTGCTGCCAGTCCAACCACCAAAAATCCACACCATCGTTTTCCATAGGATGAAGTACCAGCTTCATAAAATTCTCGGTGAATTTCTTGTGGACTATGTCGAACGGAACATATTTCTTCGTTGAAGGGTCGATCCCCATCGCTTTTGCCATCGCCTCATATTGGTCTTCGTGTGGTTGAATGCCTGAAGCGGGATGGAGATTCAGGCAAACTTCCATATTCTTTTCTTTAATCCATTTCAGAAAACCTTGAGGGTCGGGAAAATAATTCTTGTTCCAGGTGAAACCTGTCCAGCCGGCCGGTTGGCCTGCCTGATCGGGGATTTTATTTCCGTTTTCATCATAGAATTCAGGGTTTTTGGCTATATGCCAATCCATATCAACTACAAAAACATTGAGCGGCAGTTTGTATAATTCGAATTCAGCAACAAGCTCCTTTAATTCAACATCTGTATATTGCCAGTAGCGGGACCACCAGATTCCAAAAGCAAATCTCGGCGGCAGCGCGATTTTACCGGCTACTTTTGTGAAATCTTTTAACACAGATTTATAATCATGGCCATAACAGAAAAAATATAAATCCTGATGCGCTCTGCATGAACGGGGAGTAACCCACGGCCAATCGGAATTATCGAAGAGAGGTTTGCCGGTGTCATCAATAACAGTCCAGCCGTTTTTAGATATCAAACCATCATCCAGTTTGAGTTTCTCTTTTGTAAGATAGTGTGTGTCACCGTTGTATTCATCTAATGTTCTTGCTGTTCCACCGAGATTCTTATTGTCTATGGTTCCCGGTTTCCAAGTTACTTTTTTGTTATTAAGAGTAAACTCGATTTGGAGATTGTGTTCTGTGAACATTCCTGTCCCCGTTTTATATTTCAGGGAAAGTTTATCGGTTCTGATTTCAAGAAGATTGTCGGTAATTCTTTTCTCAAATCTCGGAACTGCCAAATTACGGTTCACAAAAATTAAAGAAGCCAAATCTTCAAACTTTCCGTCTTCCGACCATTCCATTCTAATGAGACCGGAAGTAAGAATAGAGAATCTGACATTTTCAGATTTAACAACAGCATTTTCATTTACCATGGGATTATATTCATAATGTTTTAAACAATCGGAAACAGGCATAAGACTAAAGTTTTAGAGGGTTAAAATTTTAGAAATTGTATCATTTTCGTTTAATATTTGCAAATGGCTCTAACAGAAAATATCCGGTTTCTTTATTTACATTGCGCTGTGCCCCGCGAATGCCGGGGCCGCCCTGTGTTGTAACATTCCGCTCTTTCATGGCTGTTTTTAGTGTTTTCCTTTTTTGCGCATTGGATCGAAAATGTACCTTGGAGTAAATTACGCGCAATATTTTACCTTGTATGAAAATCCGTCATATTGTATAAAATAGTTTCAAATTGTTATAGATTTATAATGTATGTTATGGTATAATTCTTAGCAATATAAATACTTTAACTGAAAACTTTAATTTCAATACAATTTATTATCATTATGAAAGAAGTGAAATTAGGAATTATCGGACTCGGTATTATGGGAACCGAGCATATCAATACCGTTGAAAAATCAAAAAATATTCGCCTTGCCGCCGTTTGCGATATTAAAAAAGACCTTGCTGATGAACGCGCAAAAAAAAATAATGTTCCCGCTTATTATTCAGCAAATGATTTGATTAATTCCGGCGAGGTTGACGCGGTGCTTATCGCAACGCCTCATTATTTTCATACGCCTATTACCATTGATGCTTTTGAAGCGGGGCTGCACGTTATCAGCGAAAAACCTATTGCGGTACATAAAGCCGACGCGGAAAAAATGATTGCTGCTCACGCTAAACATCCGAAACTTGTTTTTTCGGCCATGTTCCAAGTTCGTACAGATAGCTTTTTTAAAAAAATTAAAGAAATAATCGACAGCGGGGAACTCGGTGAAATCTATCGTGTGAACTGGCTTATCACAAATTGGTTCCGTACACAAACTTATTATAATAGCGGAACGTGGAGAGCAACGTGGAAAGGCGAAGGCGGTGGAGTCCTGCTCAACCAGGCGCCTCATCAGTTGGATTTATTCCAATGGATGTTTGGTATGCCGGTAAAAGTCAGAGCTTATTGCTCACTCGGGAAATATCATGATATCGAAGTTGAAGATGATGTTACTGCTTACTGTGAATTTAAAGAAGGCTTTTCAGGAATGTTTATCACTTCAACAGGCGAAGCTCCGGGAACAAACAGATTGGAAATAATGGCTGATCGTGGTCGCCTTGTATTTGAAGACGGCAAAATAAAATTTGATAAAACGACGGAATCAGTCAGCAAATTCCTTAAAACAACAGAAAAAGCATTCGGAGGACCGAAAACCGAAACTATCGAAATTGAAACTGATGGCAAAGGAGGCACTCACCAGAATATTATTGAAAATTTCGCTGACGCGGTTCTCAATGGTGCTGAATTAGTTGCACGAGGAGAAGAAGGGATTAATTCAGTTGAACTCGCGAACTCATTTCTTTATTCTGCTCTAAAAGATGAAACGGTGGAATTACCGCTTGATTCGGGTGAATTCGCGAATTTACTTAATGAATTGATTGCAAACTCCACTTTTGAGAAGTCCGAAGAAGTTAAACCTGTTGATGATATTACCTCATCTTATAACAAAACAAAATAATTTATATGAAAGCTCCTGACACTAAAATTGCTGTTACTCTTTTTAATTTACGTGATTATTGCCAAACAGCTGAAGATTTAGATAAAACTTTTGCCAGGCTCAAGAAAATCGGTTATCAGGCAGTTCAAATTTCCTGCATCGGTCCAATTGATCCGGTGGAAGTTAAACAACTCCTCGATAAACATCAAATGTATTGCTGTGCTACTCATGAAGGACTAGCGGGTCTGCGGAATGATTTCGATGAAATCGTTGCCAAAATGAAATTATGGGAATGCGAATTTACTGCCCTGGGTTATCCGGGTGATGATTGCTGGAGTTTCGAAGGGATGATTGATTTCGCAAAAGAAATGGATGAAATCGGTGCGAAATTTAAAGCCGAAGGTCTGAAACTGGGATTCCATAATCATCATTATGAATTCGTTAAATATTCCGATAAAACTTTCCTCGAAGAACTTTATAACAGAGCGCCAAACCTTTACGCGGAACTGGATGTTTATCATACAGCCGGCGGTGGAGGTAATCCGTCAAAATGGATTTATGATCTCGAAGGCAGAATCCCGGTTATTCATTTGAAAGATTTTGCCATTATTAACCGCGAGCCTGTTTCGTGCGAAATAGGTGAGGGGAATCTTGACTGGCCGTCAATTATTAAAGCTTGCGAAGACACTAACATAAGATGGTATTCTATTGAACAGGATGACCCGCTTCCACATAGGGGAATTTGGGATTCTGTTGAATTATCATTCAAGAATTTAAAAGCTATGGGAGTGAAATAATCCGTGATTTAAATTTAACAGAAAAATATTCAACAAGAAATTTTCAATAATCAAATTAAGAGTTAATTCTTTACTTTGTGATTGTTTATTTTTTGTTGATTATTGAATATTTAATTTTTTACTTATCAAAACTATGTACTATACTGGATTCGCAGATGAAGCGGGTGCCGATTTGGATACCCAAATCAGAGCAACAAAAAAACTCGGCTGGAAATATATCGAAACAAGAGCTTTAATGGGAAGCAATCTCGCTTTCATAAGCGATGCTCAATTTGAAGAAGTTTGCGGAAAACTCGATGAAGCAAATGTGGAATTTAATTGCTTCGGCAGCGGAGTCGCTAATTGGGCAAAATCAATTGACGACCCTCCTGATGACAGTTATGATGAAATACGTCGTGCTATACCAAGAATGCAAAAACTTGGAATTAAATTTATCAGAATTATGAGCTTTCCGGTTAAAGATTTGAATAACTACGAAAGTTACGCCGATGAAGCGTTTAAACGTCTGAAAACTATCGCTGAAATAGCGGCGGACGGCGGAATTACCTGCGTGTTGGAAAATTGCTCGGGCTGGGCTGCCGGATCGTATGAACACACATTACGAACACTTGAAGCTGTAAATTCCCCGGCGTTAAAATTAGTTTTTGATACCGGGAACCCTGTGTTTCATGATGACATTCGCGGTGTACCGCCTTACAAAAAACAAAACTCCTGGGAATTTTATAACGCCGTTAAAGAGCATATAGTTTATGTTCATATCAAAGACGGCTATATGGATGGCGACAAAGAAGTTTTTACATTTCCCGGTGAAGGAAAAGGCTATGTGAAAGAAATTATCGCGGATTTGTTGAAAAACGGTTATGACGGAGGCTTTTCAATAGAACCTCATATGGCAGTCGTTTTCCACGATAAGTCCGTACAATCCGAAGCTGATATTCAGTATAATAATTATATTGAATACGGTAAACGATTTATGAAAATAGTTGATGAAATGTAATCTTTTAATTTCTTCTTTGCAAACTTAGCGCTTTAGTAGTTCAAGAAATTATATTTGTCTTTTCGTGGTAAAACTAATGAAAAAAGTCAGAATAGGTGTTGTTGGCCTCGGAAAAATAGGCGCTGAACACGTTCAGACTATAAAAAAAATAAAAAATATTCGCCTTACCGCAGTCTGTGATCAGCAAAAAAAACTCGCCGATAAAATTTCCGATGAAAATAATTTAACGGCTTTTTACTCTACAAACGATTTGATGAATTCAGCAGAAGTTGACGCTGTTATTATCGCGACACCTCACTATCTGCACACCCCTTTAGCAATTGACGCTTTGAATGCCGGATTGCATGTTCTCTGTGAAAAACCGGTTGCGGTTCATAAAGCCGATGCGGAAATAATGATTGCCGCTCATAAAAAACATCCGAAATTGAAATTCGCGGCAATGCTTCAACTGCGCACAAGCGGTTATTGGGGAAAAATAAAAGAAATAATCGACAGTGGAGAACTTGGTAAAATTTATCGTGTGAATTGGATCGTTACTTATTGGTTTCGAACACAAAAATATTTCGACGATAGTCCCTGGCGGGCAACATGGAAAGGCGAAGGAGGAGGAGTTTTGCTTAATCAGGCTCCCCATCAGTTAGATTTATTCCAGTGGTATTTCGGTATGCCGGTGAAAGTCAGAGCGTATTGCTCACTCGGAAAATATCACAACATTGAAGTGGAAGATGAGGTTACAGCTTACTGCGAATTTAAAGAAGGATTTTCAGGAGTGTTCATCACTTCTACAGGCGAATTCCCGGGCTCCGACAGATTGGAAATAATGGCTGACCGTGGTCGGCTTGTCTGTGAAAACGGAAAAATAATATTTGATCGTGCGGAATCATCTGTCAATGAATTTTCGAGAACTACAAATGTTGCTTTTAGCGTTCCTGAAATTAAAACTATTGAAATAAAATTCAACGAAAAAAAAGGCGTTCATCAAAACATTTTCGAAAATTTCGCGGACTCAATTCTGAACGGAACAGAACTTATCGCAACCGGAGAAGACGGAATGAATTCAGTTGAACTCGCTAACACTTTTCTCTACTCTTCTTTGAAAAATGTTACTGTAAAACTACCGTTAGATTCGTCAGAATATGCAAAATTACTCTTGAATAAAATCCGCAGAACATGAATAACCGCTAATGATGCGCCGAATACAAAGCTTTGCCCCGACAGGGGCAAAACATGAATAACCACACGTGATAACGTGTGGCTTACGAAAGAACAGATTCGCCCTGAATGGGCGATACAAATAAGGATAATTCAACGTAGCCTGCGGCAACGCCGTAGGATAATGAATTGGAAAAAAACAAACGATTGAATATGCCCGTGCCGTTCCCGAAAAACCACGCTATCGGGACAGGCAGGTACGGAATATAAATTTTGTGTCAATGAATTTTTTTCGAGTTCCGCCTAATTATGCTTGTAATATAATCAATCAATGGATGAGCAGCATATTTTTCCCCCGCGACAGGCGGAAAGCAATCAAGATGGAATTCCCACCAGAAGACGCCGCGATATTTTTTCTTTAATATCCATTCTATTTTGCGGGTAAGACTTCTTTTATTATCGATTGTTATAAAGTCGGTTTTATCGGGGCTGAAATAATATGGGACTTCAGCTTTTTCATCATAAGATTCTTTCCAGCCTTTTTTAAGAAAAGCCGGCAATTCCTTATAGAAAAAATATCGGCTTCTACTTTTCAAAGATTCTTTGTACTTTTTACCCGGAATAACTTTTTTATAATAAAAACCATAGTTAGCCAAACCTATACATATTTTATCTTTAGAGAAATTCAACCAGTTTTCTTTCAGCACTTTCTTTATCTTATCAAATGGGGTGTTGTGTGTTGCTTTGTGACTCCAAGCTCCGCCGCCCATATCGTATGTCATTAAATTAATCCAGTCAATAGAGCGGCTGAGTTTCTGTGCCTGTTCTTTAGAATATTTCAAATACACGTTAAGAGCCGTTGTAAGATAATATTTACGTTTCGGTGATGTTTTTTCCAAAGAATTCAGAGCTTTTCGCAGTTCCATCATTAGCGCGGTATGTTTATCAATATTAATAGTTGATTCCCAATCGATATCAATCCCGTCGTAGTTGTGTTTTTTTATTACGGCAGCCATTACTCTCGCAAAAACAGCCATTTTTTTCGCGTCGTTCACTATTGGATTAAAACGGGTGGTGCCGGGGATAGATAGCAGCACTTTAACATTTTTCTTATGTGCTTTAGCAATCAGATCCGGTATAAATGGAACGGGGGAGTAGTTGTCAGAGAACAAATTTGTTTTTGTATATTCAAAGTTATAGACGAGTTTATTCATAATATCTTTTTCGGGCATTTCAAAATCTTTTGCCGTCCAATGGGGAACAGCCATAACATACATAAAGTCGAACTGTTCGAAACGAGTTTGCTCCAATTGTTTTTTGCTTTTAAGCAAGCCGTCCATAAAATAGGTTGCGTGTATAAATGCCGGTTTCTTGTTTTTCTCAGTGGGCAAATTGGTAAAAGGTGTATTAATTAACTTTCCATTAACAGCAACATTTTTCAGAATTATATCTTTTGTGTATTCAGACACGCTTTTTTCACCTGCTTTTTCTACTTTGATATTGTTAAGAAAAATTCGTTGAATTGGTGAATCCTTAACACCAATAATTTTAAACGGCTTTTGGGTTACTTTTTTGCAGGTGATATCGGATATGAAAAAATCAGAAAAATGTGTCGGGAAATGATTTCCGCGATAACCGTGATAGTCCATTCTGAAAATTAATATTGCTTTATTAGCGGTTTCAATTTTTATATTTCGTATGTAAATGTTACTCACAAAGCCACCACGGTCAAGATTACATTTGAAACATAATGCGTGAGCGCCTTTAAGCAAAACATTATTTTCTACAAAGACCGAAGAAACTCCGCCGGACATTTCTGAACCTATGCACAAAGCGTTAGCGCGGGAAGACAAGCGATTATTTCTAATAACAATATTTTTAGTTCCGGGCCTGTCCCACGCGTCCTGGTCTCTTCCGGCTTTAATGGCAATAGCATCATCGGAAGTGTTAATTAAGCAGTTTTCAATCAAAACATTTTCACAGCTGTCCGGGTCAATTCCGTCGTTATTGGCAGCATCTCCTTTGACGGTAATATTTTTAATAGTAATATTTTTACAAAACGCGGTATGGATTGTCCAAAACGGACTATCTTTAATAGTAAGATTTTTAATCATAACATTTTTACATTCATAAAAATGAATCAAAGGAAGCCGGAGAAAATGTCGCTTGCTATCACCATATCCATCATCTTTTCCATCACCGTTCAGGTCGAGAAAACCATTGCCAAACACTCTTTGGTTTTCCGGAATTCGGTCATTCCCCATTTGCCTGACTTTATCAACATCGGTATGTTCCCGTTTGCGCCATGCGTTTGACCATTCAGCTCCGGTCCCGTCGATAGTTCCTTTACCTGTGAGTGCAATATTTTTTAATTGATAACCGTAAATCAAAGGAGTATAGTTGTATAATACCACCCCGCCCCACCTTTGTTTTACCAAAGGCAAATAACTTTCCGTGTTAGTGCTGAAAAAAACTCTCGCGTTTTTTTGAATCTCAATGTTAATATTGTCTTTTAAAATAATCGGACCGTCAACAAAATATTCACCCGGCGGCACAATTAATTTCCCGCCGCCCTTCTTTGAAAGAGCTTGCAGTGCTTTACTGAATGCGAGTCGGTTATCTGAGTGTTTATCACCCTTGCCGCCAAAATCTGTTAGCAGAACAGTATTTTCAGGAAAGGATGGACACTTGACTGATTTAATAATATCGGGAACTTTCGCCCATCCTTCTTTTTCCAGTTTATTGGCATTTTTGATGTTAAAAGAAGAGTCGTTTGCGATAATTGTACTGCACCCTATGAATATCAACGATATTGATGATATAACAATTCTTAATAAATTTAATCGGGAAAAGCAGGAATATTTCCGGGCGGGAATTGTTGGTCGTTTTGTGCTCATTATTGTAAATCCGGGGTTTGATGTTTAATATACTTCTAATAAACTAACTTAACTTTAGATAAATAAATTGACGCTTTACCTTCGTGCGATGAATAGTAACTTACCCATAACATATTGTCATGTCGGACAATTCCGGCGTAGCTTGTATCACCACCGGAAGGAAAAGTAAGCTTTTCGGTAAGCTTACCGCTTTTAGCGTTGATTAGACATAGTGAAGTGCGGGGACCTCCATCATAAAGCCGGACAACAGCTATAAGTTGACCGTTTGGCAGGCAGATCAACTGTGGTCCGCCAATTCGCGCGCCTATATCTTTCCATTTCCAATTAGTGTATGGCGGTTGTGAGATGCCCAGTTTGCCGGTGCTTTCTTTTCCGTCGCGTCGAAGCAGGCAATAAGCTGTATCGCCATTAAACGCGATTGCCGTTTCGTTTGGAGCGCCGACATCATACAGATTATTAACAAGAACATCAAATTTTTTCCCGTTGCTGCTTGAGTAGAGCCGGAGTGTTCTTTTATTGGCGCCGCAACTATAACCTATCCCATAAGCTTTTCCTTTATGCCAGGTAACGCGCCACAGCCAGAAATTTGCATCGCCGATTTTATTTTTTTTGCTCCAAGTATATCCGTCTTTCGAAAACCAGGAAAGAGATTGGTATTTATTTTTCGGTTTAGCGTGTATGACTTCCGCGCCGCACAGCATCAGATTACCATTTGGAGTGACGGAAATTTTTGCATCCCGCAAATCTGAATTTTTAGACTTAATCAGTGCGGCAGATTTCCATTTATCACCATCGGCAGATGTGATTACCCGCAGAGCTCCGTCATCGGAAACGTGACTTGTTGCTTCGCGGAACACGCAAAACCAACGGTTATGGAACCGAACTAAATCAGTAAACGCGTTATGCGGCGCTTTATCCCATATTTTTTTTACTTCAAGCAATTTCAACGTTAATTTCTTCTTACCGCTTGATTTTATTTGAGAATTAAGCCAGTCTTCACATGCTTTTATCCAAGGGAACCCGCCGAGACCGGTTCCGTGTTTGCCTTCGGCATAAACATGAAATTCATAAGGAACGTCTGCTTTCATCAAAATAGGAACATAAGACATAACATTAGAAATATCAGGATCATTTTTTGATATAGCTACATAAATCGGAATAGTCGAATCCTTAACTTCCCGGAAATCCCGTGAAACTTTCCCTCGTTCACCAAGATAAGCCGGATAAATTAAAATGCAAAAATTAGGCTTACAGCTGACCTTGTCCAAATAATCAACCGGTGAATAAGAATCTTTATCAAATTGATGAACAGTTAACGCGCAGAGATGCCCGCCGGCTGAAAAGCCCATAACGCCGATGGAGTTTGGATCAATTCCAAAATAATTCGCGTTACCGCGAACAAAGCGAATCGCTCTTTGCGCGTCTTGAAGAGGCGCGTTAACTCCTTTTCTTTTTGGTACACGGTATTTAACTGCAAATGCCGTGATTCCTTGTTGATTCAACCATTCACCGACGCGGCTCCCTTCTTTTCTTGCTGCGAGATAACTGTATCCTCCGCCGGGAAAAACGATGACTGCTTTTCCGTTCGGGTTATCCGGTTTCATCACCATAATGGTTGGACAGGAAACATCTTTAATGCGATTGTCAAAATACTCTTTCGCATCTTTCAACGGATCATCAGCACGTTTTCCGTTACCGGGCCATAAGTGATAAAAGTGATATTTTCCGGGTACGCTTTTCATCAATATTAAATCGCCGGGTTGAAGGTTATTTGTTGGAACGGCATTAGCGCCTAAAATGGTATTGCCATAAAAAAGCAAGCAGAAGACAACACCTGGAAACAGTTTTAAACAGCCTTTTTTGTACATAATGCATACTCCGCGGCGAGAATAAATTTCTCAAATAAGTTATCAATAAAATTATATTTGTATTTCTTAATCGCACTGTCATAAAATATTCGTCTTTTAAAACAGCCACGAAGCTTTTTCTACAGCAAAGTTATTTCATTGCTTTATTTTGGTCAAGTGTGCTTGCAATCAGGAAATTAATTTATGGAAAGCCATCTCTTTCTAAGCAAATGGGCAGCCGCTTTCGGTTGACGTTGTCTTGTAAACACGCCTTTTTTGTTGCCGAGAGCTTTGATACAGATTTGCCGTGTCGCAAAATCGGCAAAATTCCATGGATGTTCTCCAATAACAAAATCAAGTTTATCAAAAACTTTGTGGTTTAAATCTAATAATTCTTCCTGATATTCTTCAGTATACATTGCGGATGGTAAATTATGAAAACCCGCAATCGTATCAGCACCGAATTCAGTCATGAAGATTGGTTTTTTGTGCAGTTCATGCCACTTCCTCAAAACCGTTTCCAATTGATATTCAAGAACATCAAGCCGTCCGGGAGTTGTGTACCAGGAAAAATAATAATTTACACTTATGACATCAATTAAATGAGCAACTTTAGACAAATGAGGTTTTGAGCAAATTACAATGGTTATCGGTCGATTAGGATCAAGTTCGCGAGTGAGCCCGGCTATTTCACTGAAATATTTTTCAGATGAAGGTTCATAGCAATGGGGTTCATTAGCCAAACTCCACATAACAA
>Ga0164318_10003088_pt1 | contig 15708 bp, 16 predicted proteins | sample GuaBasSedimGuay9_FD_113734 | JGI IMG/M metagenome (GOLD analysis project Ga0164318, IMG submission 113734) | Subseafloor sediment microbial communities from Guaymas Basin, Gulf of California, Mexico - Guay9, Core 4571-4, 0-3 cm | ecosystem: Environmental > Aquatic > Marine > Hydrothermal vents...
CAGGACAGACTGCTGTGATAATGGAGTTACATGCAGAAGAAGCGATTGTTAAAGAGAACGCCGCTAATTTTCAGAAGAACATTGAGACTGTTGGAAGCTGGCTTTTTCTGACCAGCCGGCGTCTCGTGTTCGGACACACATCGTTATAAAAGGTGACAAACCGGTATGGATGAGTATCTGCTGGCAGTGCTATGCCTGCATCCACAATTGCCCTCAGTCAGCTCTATCAGTTGACAAATGCAAAGAACAACAATTTCAGATACCGCAATCCGGAAGTCGCCCCGATGGATATTATGGCTCAGAAATAGTACTTCATAGCTGCCAAACACGGGTATTCGGCAAGTACGCTTTGCCCGTCTTTCCTGATTATGCGCAGAATTTACCTGATAGAAGCTGATTCAGCTTTCAGCCTGTGTTCCTTTTAACTTCTTCCAGGCTCGCACTCTTCCGGTAAAGACGAAAAGGGCTGTGATAAAGCTGCCCATGGCTGCTACGGTGTAGCTGGCTGTGTGCATCCACAGAGCAGCGATATACGCGGAATGCGCTTCAGAGGGAACTTCTGAATACAGAGGCTCGTACAGGTCCAGAACTCCTGTATTTGCAAGGTGATGCCCCAGGATACCTGCTGTAGCCGAGCCGATTGCTGAAGCGAGGAACAGAAAGAGAAGGGGCTTTATTAAGCTGCGGGCATTTCGGCGTGGCCACTTTCCAGCCCTGCCTGCTACGGAGAGGAGAACTCCAAGACTCATGCCAACCCACCAGTTGGGGTGTATTCCCCAGGCAATTCCCATAAGAGTGGGTGATGTGGAACTGATGAGTTTTCTGTGACCCAGCGTAAAGTATTCAGTGCTTATGCGGGCACTGAACTGGTTGTGAACAACGCCAAACAGCATTGCTGCTGCCATGCATAGAAGAATAATGTATATGATCTGTTTCATCTGTTCCTTTCGGAAGTATCATCCAAGCAGTTCCTTAAACAGTTCACTGTCTGTCAACTGCTGTATTCCAAACCTGGTAAGGGCAAAATCATACTTTACAGGGTCGTCTGGACACAGTTCTTTGAAACCCCCGGTTATCTCTGCCGCAGTTCTGGCATCCGCTGTCTTTCTGGAAGTGAAGCCGAGGTGTTTACCCATTCTGTGCATGTGCACATCCACCGGTACAACAAGCTCTGAAGGAGGTATCATACTCCATCCGCCTGGATCTACTTCATCCTGTCTCACCATCCATCTCATAAACAGGTGAAGCCTCTTGCACGCACTGCCTCTGGAAGGTCTTGGAAGAAGATGCCCGGAAGAGGTACCCAGTTTCTCCATTCTGTTCACAACCTCTCCGGCGAAGGTATCGAGAGCCTGGATGTAGGGCATGGTATCTACAAGGCCGGCCAGGTAGTTCCCGATAAGTCCGTTTTCTTTCTGAAGAGAGGAAAGGGAAACGAGGAACGCCGCCATTTCGTTCCCTCCTGTAAACCGGTATTTGAATTCGCTCAGCCCGGCCTTCACATCTGAAAAAACGGTGTTCCGCAGGAACTCTGAGGGCGATGGCCCTGTGAAAACCAGTACTTTTTCAACGGCCTTGAGTATCTGGCTTACTCTGCCGTATGCGAGCCCTGACGCGACCAGACCCGCGATTTCCCTGTCTTCAACCTCTGGAAAGTTGTAGAGAAATTCAAGCGGGTCCGGATGCACATACTCCCGTTTGTTGTAGCGGGAATAGATTTCTTCCAGCAGCCTACTGCTCGTTAAACTGATCTTTGCTCACTCCGCAGACAGGACACACCCAGTCTTCCGGGATGTCTTCAAAGGCAGTTCCGGGAGCAACACCTCCGTCAGGATCTCCCACTGCGGGATCATACTCGTATCCGCATACGCTGCATACATACTTTTTCATTGTTTTTACCTCTTTCTGCTGGTCTGATAAAACAGGTTCCTGTGCTCTGTAAGACGGAGCAGTGGGCGGTGTTTTCCCGCACAGAACCTCTCTGTAGTAGGCATAAGTCATGGGTATTCCCTGGCCGATAACGGAGCATTCGGTAAGTTTTCCGATGAACAGGGTGTGTGTTCCAACTTCTGTTGAACTTTCAACTTCCAGCTCAATGCAGGCAACGGTGTTGTGTTTCGGGCAGGGGCAGCCGGAGGAAGTTGTGAAATACTCTACTTTTTCAAACTTGTTCATGTCTCTGCCGCTGTTGAAACCGAAATGTCCAATAAAAGGAATGTCCGCAGACTGGTTCAGAATACCTATGGCCAGATAGCCGGACTCTTTGATGAACTGGTTGGTTAACTCTTCCCGATTGACAGCCACTGCTATGCGAACCGGATCGGCTGTGATCTGAAATACTGCATTGGCAATCTGGGCATTGATCCTGTCACCGGACTTTGACCCGATGGTGTAAAGTCCATAACTCAGGGTAAAGACAGCTGTTATGTCGTCTGTTTTCATTTGCCGCACTTTGCTTTCAGTTCCCGCCCCACTGTGATACCGAGCTCTCTGGCCTTTGCCAGATCGTCTTCACCGGGAACGTAATTCACTTTCAGTGATTTAGCAGCAAGAGGTATTTTCATGTCTGCCAGGTACTGTTCTATATCCCGAACCGCTTCACCGCTCCAGCCATATGAGCCGAATACGCCTCCGATGAGATTTTTTGGCTTCAGCCCTTTAAGGTAGGTCATAACATCCGCGATCCTGGGAAACACCTGACCGTTAATGGTAGGGCTGCCAACGATAAGTGCGCCTGCATCAAGAACAGCAGTTGCAACATCACTTCTGTGACTGGAGTCAAGAGGCATTACACGCACGGAGATTCCCTGTGCGTGGAGGCCATCGCAGATAGCATCAGCGAGGTAGCCAGTACTCTTCCACATGGTGTCGTACACCACCACCGCTTTCAAAGAACACTTTTGAAGTGCCCATTTCTCCCACCGCTGCAGAATTCCACCGATGTCACTTCTCCATATCGGGCCATGGTCGGGACAGAGCAGCTGTATATCAAGATTCAATTCTGTAAGCTTTTTCATCAACCCTGTAACCATCGGGGAAAACGGGAGAAGAATGTTGGCAAAGTACTTCTCTGACTCTTCAAGCAGAACCTGCATGGGAAGCTGATCGTCGTACCTTTCAGTTGAAGCCAGATGCATTCCGAACCCGTCCTGGGAAAACATCATCTTTTCTGTATCGAGGTAGGAAACCATGCTGTCCGGCCAGTGCAGCATTCGGGTCTCTACAAAAGTTATTGATGACTCTCCCAGAGAGATACTGTCACCGCTTGAAACAGCCGTAATAACATCGTCTTCAAAAAAGAAGTGGCTGGCCAGAGCCTTTTTACCCATTTTTGAAGCATACACTTTTTCAGGATTAACAAGCTTGATTACATCTGGGAGACAACCGGTGTGGTCCATCTCAGAATGGTTACTGATGATGTAGTCTATTTTCTCCGGCGCAATCACAGAGGATATTCTGGCAAGCATTTCTTTCTCAAATGGCTTCTTGACAGTATCTATCAGTGTAATTTTCTCATCGATTACAAGAAAGGCATTGTAGGTACTGCCGCGACTGGTGAGGTATCCGTGAAAGTCACGGACACCCCAGTCGATCGCTCCGACCCAATAGACCTTTTCAGTTATCTTCTCTGCGGTCAAATGGCCCATTGCGTCTCCTTTTTCTATTCTGCGGCAGGAGGAGTAAATACCCTCGAGCCAAGCTCTCTGTCTATCATCAGAAGCCCGCCGCCGGCACCGCCTGCAAGCTTGAACATCCTGAGCACTTCACTTACTGATGCTTCCTCTTCCACCTGTTCGGCAACAAACCACTGCAGGAAGTTGTCTGACATGAAGTCTTTCTCCTCCCGGGCAAGGGTAACAAGGTCATTTATGGAAGCCGAAATGAACCTCTCGTGCTTCAACGCGCCATCAAAGGCATCAAGTGGAACATCCCACGAAGAGTCCGGTTTGCCCAGGGCCTCAAGAACAACTCTGCCTCCACGCTCGTTAACATATCTCATGAACTTGTCCGCATGTGCAAGTTCCTCAAGAGCCTGGGTTTTCATCCATGAGGCCGCACCGGAAAGATCCTCAGATTCAAAGTACATGGACATGGCCATGTACAGGTAGGAAGAGTAGATTTCTTTGTTGATCTGACCGTTCAGGGCATTCTGCATATTTTCACTGAGCATATCGCTACTTCCAAAGTCCGTGAACTGAGCAGTACTCTCTTGCACTTACATTTTCAGCTGTTATCATGAACACTGCCTCAGCGGCGTCTCCGGGACCCAGGTACTTTCTGTATACAACTCCGTCGGCAAGAAGCTCTATCCACTCTATGTAGTGCGCGTCTGCCATCGGGTGAGGAACAGAGCCCACTTTTACCCTGTATCCGCCTTGAACTTTTTCGATAACCGGAACATGCTTCTCTGTGGAGGAATCTGCTGTTTTCTCTTCCATAAGAACCATATCAGCATTGCAGCACACAAGCTGCCCTGCTCCTCCGTGAAGAACTTCTACTATGTTTCCGCATCTTTCACACTTGTATACCTGCATCCGCTCAGCCATTGTGATTCTCCTTTCTACCAGTTTTCATTGATGAGCATAAAGTGAGCCTGGGGGTGGTCACAGGCAGGGCATTTTGCAGGGGCTTCAGGCCCTACATGAACGTAGCCGCAGTTCTGGCAGATCCACACAACCGGCTCTTCCTTCTTGAAAACACTTTTGTTTTCTATGTTCTTAAGAAGGCCGAGAAATCTCTTTTCATGCTGCTTTTCCGCAACTGCAATGTTTCTGAGCACAGCTGCAATCTTGTTGAAGCCCTCTTTTTCGGCGGTTTCTGCAAACTCCGGGTACATCTCTGTGTACTCGTAGTGTTCACCACCGGCTGAACCTTTGAGGTTCTCTTCAGTTGTTCCGATGATACCGGCAGGAAAAGCGGCAGTAATTTCGAGTTCTCCACCTTCCAGGAACTTGAACAGTCTTTTCGCGTGTTCTTTTTCCTGGCTGGCCGTTTCCGCAAACACATTTGCGATCTGTATGTACCCGTCTTTTTTAGCCTGCGAGGCAAAATATGTGTAACGGTTTCTTGCCTGAGATTCCCCTGCAAAAGCCTTGAGAAGATTTATCTCAGTCTGCGTTCCTTTAATACTCATCACTGTGCTCCTTTCGTACCCTGTTTTGCCCTGCATTGTCTGCAGGTACCTGTAAATGTAACACAAACTCCATCAACGGTGAAACCGGAAGCATCTGACTCTGATATTTCTTTAAAATCAACAGCAGGAAAATTTACATCTCTGACTTTCCCGCAAACTCTGCACTGAATGTGACAGTGATTTTTGAGTACATGATCGTAGTGCACTTCAGAACCCGTACCGGAAATTGTTATCAGATCGCCTTCATCTACCAGAATTCCGAGATTACGATATACTGTGCTGAAACTTATGTTCTGTATCTGTTCTCTTGCCTTAAAAAGAACATCTTCCGCTGTAGGATGATTACACAGAGTTCTGACTGCGTTCAAAACAATCGATTTCTGCTTCGATCCCCTTCTTGAAATTTTCTCTGTTTGCATAATTCCTCTATTCATAATCGTTATGATTCCGAATATGGTACAGAAATTCGATATGTCAACCCCGTCTACCTCCGGCATCGTAAGTTTCCCGCCGCAGTATTTACTTTACACTGGAAAAATAAATCGTTTTAAAGCATATTTCAGGTATGGAGACAATAGATGAAGTAAAGAATGACATAGCAGAGATTGCTGACCACCTTGCCAGTATGGGCTGGTCGGAAGCAAATGCCGGAAACATTTCTGTTCTTCTGCCAAGGGGTATCAACTTTGATCCCGGCGAGAACCCTAAATCGTACCATTTTCTGGAACCGGTAAAAGTTCTTGCCGGCCGGACAATTCTAATTACAGCTACCGGCAGCCGGTTCAGACGAATGAAAAGGGATATAGACACACAGATAGTTCCTGTAACCATAACTGAGTTCGGAACAGGCGCATTGTGGCCTTCCGGGTATCCCAGCCCCACAAGCGAAATCGGCACACACATCCAGGTTCACGCTCTATCTCCAGACCTGGGATGGGATACATCTGCCATCGTTCACACTCATTCAACCAAGATGCTTGCGCTTTCATCGGGCGACCTCCCCGGAGAAATGCTCCAGGACGCAGTGGAGCGTGCCCATCCTGAAATTTCTATTCTTATGAAAAAGGGGCTTGCTTTTCTTGACTTTGAACCTCCGGGAACATGGGAACTTGGCACAAAAACAAAACATGAATTCGGGAACGCCAACGCTGTTGTGTGGCGGAAACATGGAATTCTGGGTTTCTCCAGGGATTTAGAGATGGCTTGTGATTACGTTGAAATGACCGAGAAGGCAGCTGAAATTCTTCTTCTGGAACAAAGTGCATTTGGCGGATTCCTGGGTTTGAAAGACAAAGAACTGGAAACTCTCAGAAACGATATAGCACAGGATTGACCTGCACAGTAAAAAAAACGATTGTAGTGCATTGGTTTTACAGTAAATTTGGAGGGTATGCAATGAAAGCGATAGTTGCTGTCGGTCTTTTGGTTACAGTGTCTGTTTTTACCGGATGCGGAGATTCTGCAACCGAGATAAATGGCACTCTCCCGGTGGTTACAGGAATTGTCGTGGATACACTTGCCAGCCACGGCGACACTATTGTTGTCACATGGACGGCTATGGATACCACTCTGGTAGACGGGTACTTCCTCTGGACCCGAAGAGGGGTTGAAGGGCCGTGGACTCTTGCCGCCCTGTGCGAGAACAATGCAGGTACTCATATCGCCAGTCGTTCAGTGTTCTACACTGTAATGGCGTTCAAGGGTGACAATACCTCTTCCGGGGTGGGACTGGCTACCAATACGAAAACAGTTCAGCTTTCGGAAATCAGGGAACTGTTCGATCTAAGACCGGTCGGTTTCCGTGTTGATGTTGCAGGTGATTCCATAATTGCCGGCAATCCGGCATCACCAGAATTTGCACAGCAGTTCGTGGTGGCAATCAATGCAAATGGAGCCAGATACATCTATCCCGGCACATTCAACCCGGAACAGTGGCCCGGCGGGGCAAGGACAAGAATCGCCCGGGGTACAGGCTTCGTAGCTCCGTCACCTGACGACTCTATTCTCTGGAAAGACAGCGTTTCCTACGGTGACGACTTCTTCCTTGCCATGGGAGACGGTCACTACTGCCTGCTCACCGGAACCCATACATTCCCCGACACCGCATCGCTCACAGACACTCTCGTTCTAAAAGGGCAGCTCCAGCCAATTACAGGTGTCCGTGTCTTCAACGAATTGTAATCTCTGAAAACGCAGTTTTGGGGAGGCGAAAGCCTCCCCTTTTTGTTTCCTCTATCTTTTCTATCAGGGTGTAAGTCTTTTGATATCTCTGGGAAACATCGTGGTAAGCCTGATGTTATCAACACCGAGAAGCCTTGCAGTAATTCTTTCAAGGCCAATCGCAAGACCTCCGTGGGGTGGCAGACCGTACTTGTGCGCCTGCAGATAGCTTTCAAAATCATCGGGATTCAACCCCATTGAGATCATTTTGTCCACCTGTTCCTGATAGTCGTTGATTCTCTGGCCACCGGTCGTTATTTCAAGGCCTCTGAAAAGAAGATCGAAACTCAGTGTGGTTCCCGGGTTATCGGGATCGTCTTTGGTGTAGAACGGTCTCTTCTGTGTGGGAAAGTGTGTAACAAACACAAAGTCGCTTTTCCAGTTCTCGGCGGAGTACGAGCACAGAGCCCTCTCCTCGTCAGGCTCAAGATCAGGTTCACCGGAGTAGTCTCCTCCTGTTACACTGCCTGCTATCTCATGGGCTTCCCAGAGGGTAACCACAGGAATATCTTCGTCTATAACCGGAATATCAGCATCCAGCAGGGCAATCTCCGGGGCACAGGTCTCCCTGATAAAATTAAAACAGTACTTGAGCAGCGCTGTCTCCATCAGCATAATATCGGTGTGGTCTTTCACAAAGCCCATTTCGAAATCAAGTGAAGTGTACTCGTTTATATGCCGGCTGGTCTGATGATTTTCGGCCCGGAAAACCGGACCGATCTCGAACACTCTCTCGTAGATTCCAACTCCCATCTGCTTGTAGAACTGCGGAGACTGGGCAAGGTAGGCGGGTCTGCCGAAGTAATCGAGTTTGAAAATATTTGCACCGCCTTCTGCACCTGCAACGCCGATTTTAGGAGTTCGTATTTCCGTAAAACCCTGCACGCGGAGAAAGTCTGCAAACGCTCTGGCAAACGCTTCTGCAATCTTCAATCTGGCTCTCTCCACAGGATGACGCAGACTTACAGGCCTGAGATCCAGGTTTGTATCTATGTGAAGATCGAGAATTTTCTTCGAAAGATCTACTGGAGGATGTTCCGCAGGAGCAGATACCAGTTCCACTGTTTCCACCTGAATTTCTACACTGCCGGGGTTAATAGACTTGTCTTTGATCTTCGCTTTTTTTACCATTCCTGTTATCTGAACAGACTGTTCTTCAGCAAGCCCGTCTATAAGTTCCTCGTTCCCATCACGGCCGATTACACACTGAAGCAGCCCGTCATGACGCCGGATAACTATGAACGCCCCCCAGCCCAGACGACGGATACGCTGAATCATACCATGAACTGTAACCCTCTGCCCGTCCATTTCAGAAAGCTCGGCGGCAGCAGCCAGTTTCTGGTCGATACTGGTCGATACTCTGTACATCAATCATCTCCTGTATTCTGTTCGTTGTTCCTTATCAGGCGGTTCGGTGCTCCAGCAAAATGAGCCCGAATTTCCTTTACAGCTTTTTCCAGTGCATCAAGTCTCAGGAATATACTCTCTGGAATATTATCCACCTTTGACATTTTGTAGCGAAGCCTGCGAAAATCATTCTGCATTCTCAAAGCAACCGGCTGATAGTAAGTACGGGAACGCTCTCTAAACGCGCGAAGAGCGTTACTGCCCTCTTCAAGGGCATACTCCTTTTCCAACTGGAAAGACTGCCGAAGTCGAACAAGAAACTTCTCGTCGAACCGGATTTCAGCCTCAATCTCAGCCGCAGTTTTAAGATTTCCACTCATGTTCAGGTTGCCTTATATTCTGCTGTTAAAATAAATTCCACCACGTGTGGATCAGTTGTAAAGATAGCAAATAACCCATGAGGAGGGAAGATGAGGATACTTGCTGTAAATCCAGGTTCGACTTCAACAAAAATCTCGGTGTTCGAAAATGAAGAAGAAGTCTGGGACCTTAAGCTGTCGCACTCACAGGAAGAGCTGTCTCCCTTCGGACCAAATATTTTTGAACAGTATGGATTCAGGCGTGATGTCATCGTTTCGGCACTGGAACAGGCCGGTTACCCCGTTGAGAGTTTCAACGGCATCGTAGGCAGAGGCGGGCTGGTGAAACCTATTCCCGGCGGGACTTATCTTGTAGATGAGAAGCTTCTGAAAGACCTCAAGTCTGGAATTCTCGGTCAGCATGCGTCCAATCTGGGCGGCCCTATCGCAGCAGAACTGGCAAAAACTGCGGGATGTGACGCCTTTATCGTGGATCCTGTGGTGGTTGATGAAATGGAGCCTGTCGCAAGATTTTCCGGCAATCCTCTTATTACCCGTAAAAGTATTTTTCATGCTCTGAACCAGAAAGCCGTTGCACGAAAAGCCGCGAATGAACTGGGCATACAGTACGGCGAATCCAATTTCATCGTTGTACACCTTGGCGGCGGTATCAGCGTAGGGGCACACCGGAAAGGGCTTGTTGTTGATGTAAACAACGCGCTGGACGGTGATGGACCGTTTACCCCTGAAAGATCAGGAGGAGTTCCTGCTGGTGATCTTGTAAAACTCTGCTTTTCAGGAGACTATTCCTTTGATGAAGTTAAAAAGATGATAAAAGGACAGGGCGGTATAGTGGCCTACCTGGGAACCAACGATATGATGAAAGTTGAAAACGAGATAATGGCTGGTAATACTGAATGGCTGGCGGTTTACAGAGCAATGGCGTATCAGATAGGCAAAGAGGCCGGTGCCATGGCGGCGGTTCTCAACGGACAGGTAAATGCAATTGTGGTTTCAGGCGGAATAGCTTACGACAAACAGTTCGTCAGCTGGCTGAAGGAAATGGTGGAATTCATAGCGCCGGTGATTGTTTACCCTGGCGAAATGGAAATGGAAGCTCTCGCCCTTGGTGCTTTGAGAGTTCTCCAGGGTCAGGAAAAACCCAGATCTTACAATCCCGAATAACCGGAGGAAAACAGATATGAACAACAATTTCGACCAGGCAAAGAAGGCATGGGAAGACGGTGTTCTTGCGAAAGTGCTTGGAAGATTCCCGGAACGGAGAAAGGAGTTCGTAACGGGCTCCGGTAATCCTGTTGAAAGAGTTTACTTCCCGAAAAACCCTGATGAGAAGTATCTGGCAGAGTCCGGTTTCCCCGGAACTTTTCCCTACACCCGAGGGGTTCAGCCAACCATGTACAGAGGCAGGTTCTGGACAATGAGGCAGTATGCCGGGTTCGGAAATGCAGTGGAATCCAACAAGAGGTACAGATACCTGCTTGATGCAGGCCAGACGGGGCTTTCTGTTGCGTTCGATCTCCCCACACAGATCGGTTACGATTCCGATCATCCGCTGTGTGCCGGGGAGGTTGGCAAAGTTGGTGTGGCTATAGACAGCCTTTCGGACATGGAGCTTCTGTTCAAAGATATACCACTGGGTAAAGTCTCCACCTCCATGACAATCAACGCTCCAGCTGCGGTTTTGCTGGCCATGTACATTGTGGTAGCGGAGAAGCAGGGTGTTCCAACGGCAGAGCTCAGGGGAACGATACAGAACGATATTCTTAAAGAATACATGGCGAGAGGTACCTATATTTTCCCGCCCAAACAGTCCATGAGACTGATAACAGACATCTTCGGGTTCTGCCGTGAGAGCATTCCCATGTGGAACACCATTTCCATCAGCGGATACCACATCAGAGAAGCAGGCAGTACTGCCGCACAGGAAGTGGGTTTCACCATTGCAGATGGAATAGCCTATGTGCAGGCAGCCACGGAAGCAGGTTTAAGTGTAGATGATTTTGCGCCAAGACTGAGTTTCTTTTTTAACGCTCACAATGATCTTCTTGAAGAGGTGGCAAAGTATCGCGCAGCCAGAAGAGTGTGGGCGAAGGTGATGAAAGACAGATTCGGGGCGAAGAATCCAAAGAGCCTCATGCTCAGATTCCACACACAGACAGGCGGCTCAACGCTTACAGCCCAGCAGTCAGACAACAACATCGTGAGAGTTGCTATTCAAACCCTTGCCGCCGTTATGGGAGGAACGCAGAGCCTTCACACAAACAGCCGAGACGAGGCCCTTGCTCTTCCAACAGAGCATGCGGTAACCATTGCACTCCGTACCCAGCAGATAGTGGCCTATGAAAGCGGTGTAACAAACACGGTAGACCCTCTTGCAGGCAGCTACTTTGTAGAAGACCTCACGGACAGAATTGAGCAGGAGGCCATGAACTACATTACCAGCATCGACGGTATGGGCGGCATGGTGAAAGCAGTAGAGGAAGGATACCCCCAGCGTCAGATTCAGGATGCAGCTTACGAGTACCAGAGGGGAATCGAAACGGCAGACCGTGTGGTTGTTGGTGTTAACAAATTCCACCAGGAAGAGCCCCCTCCATCGGGCCTTCTCCGTGTTGATCCCGCAGTTGAGGCCGCACAGAGGAAAAAACTTGAGTCAGACAAGGCTGGCAGAGACAACGACAGAGTAAACACTGCACTGTCCTCTCTTCGAGAAACCGCCAGATCTTCCAGCAATCTTATGCCTGCCATTATCGACTGCGTAAGATGCTACGGAACCCTTGGTGAGATATGCGGTGTGCTCAGAGAAGAATTTGGAGAATACCAGCCAAAAACAGTTGTGTAGATGGGCTGGTGTCCAATAACCACATTCAGACACCGAATATCAGTGCATCAATGCTGGTATTCGGTGTTTTTCTCCGGTTTTTCAATTCTCTTGACAAGGCACGCACTTGCTGACTATCTTCCTTCGTGGTTGTTTGAACTTGTTGAAAGGATGGGAAGATGAAGTTTTTTACTGTAGTTCTTGTGATGGCCATTGCCGCTTTTGCAATGACCGATGCGGCTCCTCAGGTTGGCGTTACTCAGCCCGGTATAGATACCTGGCTTGAAGAAATTGCCTATTTTGATGTTGAAGCCGCTGGTATCCCTAATGCCTATACGGTAGGTTGCGGATGGGATGGAACCAGTTTCTGGATCACAAACGGTGCAGGTCAGGCCGGCGCAGGCACCGGTGAGTTCTATATTTTCGACCACTCCGGTGTTATTTCCGACAGTTTCCCCCAGAACACTGCTCCCGGCTGGGGCCTCCGCGACCTCTGCTGTGACGGAACCTACATGTACGGCAGTGTAAGCACAGCCATCGATTACTACGACATATCCACACATGAAAAAGTAGGTGCTTTCACAGGACCCATAAGCCCTAACCGTGCCCTTGCGTACGATGGAACACACTTCTACACCAGTTCATTCTCTACAGATGTTTACCAGCTCACATGGGATGGCGTAAGCGGTTCTACTGCTGCCAGCACGGTATGGTCAACAGCAGCTACAAGTTCATACGGTGCCGCCTGGGATGCCTTGAATGACTGCCTGTGGGTTACAAGCGCCAATGGCACCGGTATACTTGATCAGATTGCAGCTGACGGTTCACTTATCGATCATCATACTTTAATCGCCTCTGCCACTTTGGGTGGAGCAACCATGGCTCTGGAAGCTCCGATCAACGAGCTTTATGTTCTTGAACAGGGTTCTCCTGACGGAATGCACGGTTACGATGTTAACCCTGACGCGCTTAGCCGCGACACATGGGGATCGATCAAGAGCCTGTTCTAGATTCTGTACACGTCTTTTAAAGGAAGCCCCATCCGGGGCTTCCTTTGTATATTATGGACATTCGAGTGTAAGTTTCATTTTCCTAAGGGGTTTTTGATGCACAGGTTCCTGTTTCCATTGATATCTTCGATACTTCTGGTTCTCTCCGGATGTGGTTCCCCGGACGGCAGTACATGGCTTATCCGGACCAGTGCCGGAGATATAACGGTATCCGAGGTTGGTACCACCTGGAATGAGCTGGACAATACGACCCGTATGAAATTCCTCTCCGGGGACAATCCTGTGGGAGACTTTATCACTGCACTTGGTCGCAAAACAATGGTTACCATGGAAATAGATAACGAAACATATCTGCACTCATCTGTTATTCAGACTATGAAGAAATGCTGGGCACAGAGTGCCGCTTTTATCGCATACAAAGACACACTTGCGGTAATGGAAATGCGAAACATATCGGAGACCGATTTTGCCAACTACGCAGATCTTCTAGGCAGTGTCGTATGGTACACATCAAGTATTCATGGGCACAAAGGCCCCGAAAGACTACCGGATCTACCATGGAACCTCGCTTTCGCATTTGACTCTGTTACAGCAGGTTCAACAGTGGAAACTGACGGTGTTTCCTATACACTTGATTCCATAACTACTGCAGACCCTGAATTGGTTGCTGCCACCCTTGCAGACACGAGCCAGTTCAGAACATTTGTCCGGAACAGTCTTGTTGAGAGCCGTGTTAACACAGACCTGGAGACCATGAAATTTCTGGCCCTTGAAACGCTGGTAATCGATTCTGCTGAAGTTTTTTCATACTGCGCTGCGCGGGATTCTCTTGACGATTCAACTCAACTTGCATCCTGGGACAGCGGATCTATTACTGCCGGTGATTTTGATGGAATTACAGCGTTTCTCTCTCTCAGCGGGAACAATTTTTCCAGCTCGCCAGCCTGGGTCTTTCACAACCTGGAAAATCAGGTAAGACTTCAGTACATAGCCGGCAGATACGCCGGTGAGTATCCCGACGAATACAGTGTTATTGCACAGAGAGCCGAAGCCTTTGCCGTTGATCAGGCAAGTGAACTGCTGTTCAGGAACAATGTCACTGAAACTGTCACTGTCACAGATTCAATGGTTTCGGCGGAATACGCTGTAATGGACACTGTCCCAACACTGCCGGAGTCCAGGATCTTCGAATCGGTTGTGGCTCCTGCTGACTCGGTAGATATCCTGATTGCCCTGATGGATAGTGGCACAGATCTGCTGCAGACTGGTTTCAGAGGATATCCGGAATTTCTTTCAGACAGCAGTGATTTTGTTTCAAGACCGGTGTTCCGTTCAGAGCTGCCCGGAGAGATGGATCTAACTCTGTTTCTGCTTGATGAAGACGACAACCAGTGGCAGAGGCCTGTTGAAGTGCGTGAAGGCTCCTTTGTTTTCTACAGGCTTGTGCAGGTCATTCCGCCCCATGAGGCACAGTTTGATTACCTGGAACCATACATAAGAGAAAATCTTCATATGCACCTTGAAGAACAGAGAACAATGGAATGGATGCGGGAGCTGGAAGCATCGTACGAATTCCAGATCAACAGCAACATTCTTGGCGAACTGCCTGCGGATCCTTCTGCGTGGAGCGAACTGTAGTTGGCTGGGTTTCTTGTTTTTTTCCTTCCTTTCATACTGGTGCTTCTGTCTGTTTTTCCAGGTCTTTTTGATACGACAATGATGTCAAGGCTGGCAGTGTATCCACTGGCCGGTACTGCTGTTCTTTATCTGGGAAGAAAAAATATTTCACTCACACATCTGGCTGCCGGCGCGGCTGTTGCACTGCTTCCTGCTCTGGCTCTTGTCTGGAGTACTTCAGCAACCGGAGGAATACCATATGCTGTAAGATGGTTCTCCTTCGGTATGATGATTGCCGGATTTTCCGGTACAGTGGGCAGATGGGGTATAAAACCTCATCTTGCCGGTCTGGTAGCAGCTGCGGTTCTGGTTTCTGTTGCAAGCCTGACCGCGGGAGCCGACACGCTGACAGGAAACCCAAACAGAGCTGGTATGGTTCTTTCTCTTGGGTTTTTGAGCAGTTTAGTAATCTTCAGACGCGACAGATGGTACTCGTGGGCAGCCACTGCAGTAACAGGGGCAGGAGTTATTTTCTCCTCGTTCTATATAAGCTGGGTATCCTGCACGGCAGGTGTACTGGTCCTTGTTTTCTCAGGAAAATTCAGGATCCGTCCCTGGATGATTCTGTCCCCTATGATAGCAGGACAGATTCTTGTGTCTTTTTTCCCCGGTTACGCAGGAAGAATCGGACCTACCCTTGAACTGCGTACAAGGATATGGAGAAATTCCATAACCCTGTTGAAAAGCCACCTGCCAACGGGAACTGGAACAGGGTCAGCCAGACTGGAGATCTTCACCTCGGCAGAACCCGAATTACGAACTCTGGCGGGTGAAAACAAAAGAATAGACTACCTTCACTCGGAACCTCTTACTTTGATAACTGAAACTGGTATTCCAGGTGTACTTCTGCTGGTGTTTTTCCTGTACTGGTTCTTTAAAAAATGCAGATCAACATCACAGATGGCCATGCTTGCTGCTTTCTGGCCTGTCTTTTCCAGCGATCTGCCGCTTGCTACCCCCCTTGGTGCTCTGCCGTCTGCCCTCTTTGTGGCATCTGTTACACCTTTGAGCAACAGGAAGGTAAACATTCCCGCCTTTGTCAGCGTGGTTATTCTTCTGTTTTCTCTGTTCTGGAGCTATTCGGTTATCACCGGTTACTCTCTAATGAGTAATACCCGC
>Ga0164318_10003089_pt1 | contig 15705 bp, 18 predicted proteins | sample GuaBasSedimGuay9_FD_113734 | JGI IMG/M metagenome (GOLD analysis project Ga0164318, IMG submission 113734) | Subseafloor sediment microbial communities from Guaymas Basin, Gulf of California, Mexico - Guay9, Core 4571-4, 0-3 cm | ecosystem: Environmental > Aquatic > Marine > Hydrothermal vents...
ATACAAAAATTTATTATCTCATTATAAGGTAGCATATCGTAAATAGGATTATATGCTGAGGGAAAAAACGGTTTTATGTCGCTATAAAGAAACGAATCAAGAAACACATGAAGATATACACCAGAAAGTGATGCTAACAAAATCTTTTTAAAAGATGTCTTTTGTTTCAACCCAAACGATTCTAATAATTTTTTCATCGGTTTTCTCAAATAAAACATAATTGGTGAAATGATAAGCGCTATTATACTCGCTCCTATAAAAGAATGGAAAAAACCATGCATGTTGTTACCAATGTTGAAATAGAGATTCAAAAGAGGTTCAATATCGAGTATAACATTTGCAATTATAAATGTGGGGAAGTCGATATAGGAGAAAAGGAGGAGACCAAAAAGCATTGCGGGTCCTAAATGAAATGGAGTAAGTGGCATGCTATCTCCTTCTCATCATGGATCCTAGTAAAATTCCAGCTGCCATACTTGTTCCTGCTCTGTTACCAGGAAGATATTCAGCAATTTTTCCTGCTAGTTCATTAACAGGCATGCTCTGAACCCAAACCCTTCCAGGACCAATGCATGTTGCAAGGAAAAGACCTTCACCACCCCATATGATATTTTTTATCCCCTTCACTCTCTCAACAGTATAATCAACACTTGAATCAAACATTGCAAGATTTCCTGTGTCTACGCGTATTTTTTCCCCAACCTTGAGCTTAATCTCCGTGATCTCACCACCGACATTAAAGAATGCTTTGCCAGGCCCTTTGAGTTTTATAAGTATCAAACCTTCGCCACCTAGCAAACCAGCTCCTATTCTTTTTGTGAATGTTGCATCAAATGTAATGGAGGGCTCTGCGCATAGAAAAGCGTCCTTTTGTGCTATTATTTCTTCCCCTTCTTTTAATTCGAGCGGTATTATCTTTCCTGGAAACTCAGAACCAAAACCAACAATACCTTTCCCTGATTCACATGTAAAATTTACAAGGAAAAATGATTCTCCAGCAAACTTTCTTTTTATTGCATTCCATAAACCACCCTTTGCCTCAGTTCTCATGTTTATGTTATCACTCATATAGACTAGTCTTCCTGACTCAGAAACAATAGATTCACCTTCATTTAATTCTATGTTAAGGAGCTGCATTGTAGTTCCATGTAGATCAAATTTCATTTGTCCACCTCATAAATAAATATTATATTTTTAAAAATGCCGATATATAAAGAATAAAGTTTAACAAAATTTATGGGCCCGTGGTGTAGCTCGAAGTAAAGCTTCCGTCTTACATGTTTTGGAAAGCTTTGCTTCCTAAAATGGTCTAGCATCGGGGCTTTGGGAGCCTCAGACCTGAGTTCAAATCTCAGCGGGCCCATAAAAATCAACTGGAGGCGAATATGGCTGAAGAATGTATATTTTGCAAGATAGTAGAGGGGCAAGTACCGACGATAAAGGTATATGAAGATGAAAAGCATATGGCTTTTTTAGATATAAATCCCAGAAATCCTGGACATACACTACTCATACCGAAAAAACATTATGAAACCATACTGGAAATGACAGAGGATGAATTGGCAGATTTGGCAAGAGTTTTACGAAAGGTTGTAAAGGGAGTTAAATACGCAACTAATGCAGAGGGTATTTCAATAGCACAAAGTAATGGAAGGTCAGCTGGGCAGAGAGTACCTCATGTGCACTTTTTTATCATACCAAGATTTTTAACTGAAACACCACCAGGATTAGAAGAGATTATTCCAGTAAAAAGAATGGATCAAACAGCTATGGAAGCTATAGCGGAAAAAATAAAGGAAAACATGGGTGGGGATGTCGAAATACCAGAGGAGTTTTCAATTGAAAAAGAAGAAACCGAAAAAAAGAAAGAAACATCAAAAGAAGAGGAAGAAGAGATAAACTTTGAGTTTTAAGTTGTACTATTCAATGAGGATAAAGTTAATTTTATATAAATTCAAGTTTCACATAATTTATCATATCATAAATGCGACCGTAGTCTAATGGTAGGACCCGAACAATTTGGGGTAAGCCTTCCAAGCTCGTGATCCGGGTTCGAATGGCACTTTCCTTGGAGAAAGTGCTTAAAAAATTTATAAAGAAAACGAAAATCCCGGCGGTCGCATTTCAACTCTCTTAATTTATGATTCATTTAAAGTTTCTTGGGTAGAATTTGAAAAATCTATAGCTCCTCGGCAAGTTTCTTAAGCAGATCATTTAACCTACAAACGTATCCCCACTCATTGTCGTAAAATCCAAAAATCTTCGCTACAGGCTTTGTTTTAATATATCTAGACGGGATAATACATGAGTGCTCATCACCAATAACATCACCTGACACTATAGGATATCTACTCACATCCAAGATGCCGTTTAATTCACCTTCTGAATATTCTTCAAATGCATCTATCAAATTTTCTGGTTCCAAGTCTGGGGTTCCCAATTCAACTGTGAGATCCACAAGAGAGCCTGTTATAGTTGGAACACGAACTGCATAGCCATCCAATCTACCTTCTAAGTGAGGAAAGATTCTTCCTATGAGACCAGCAGCTCCTGTTTTTGTTATTACTATATTCTGTGCTGCTGCTCTACCTCTTGCCATATCTTTATGAGGGCCATCAACAAGCTGTTGATCTCTAGTGTAAGCATGAACAGTAGTCATAAATCCCTTCTTTATTCCAAATTCATTTTCCAAAACGTATATCATAGGAATAAGTGCGTTCGTTGTACAGGAACCAGGAGATATTATTTTATGCCTTCCCAAATCAAGCTTTTCTTCATTTATTCTCATTATGATAGTAAATGTTTTGGATGGATCCGCTTTACCTTTAAATGGAGCAGTCACTATTACATAATCTGCACCGGATTCTATATGACTCATTGCCTGTTCGGGATCTCTGAATAAACCAGAGCTTTCAACTACAACATCAACTCCAAGAGCTTTATATGGAAGTCTTGCTGGACGTTCTTTCCCCTCACTTAAAGCAAAATAGAAAATTTCTTCGTTATCCACCACAAGTTTACCTTCACTTAAAAAATCCCCCACCCTCTCTTTACTGGACTTATATGATACATCACCATCGTATCTTCCATACGTTGTATCATACTTTAGAAGATATGCAGCATTTTCAAGTGAAATTCCAGGATCATTTATAAGAACTATCTCATAAGCACCATCATAATTTTCTTTCGCAACTCTCGTCAAAACTCTTCCTATTCTTCCAAAACCATTTATAGCAACTCTTAATGGTCTGTCCATACTCTCAATGAAATTATAACAACTAAGTTTTAAAAACATTTTCTATTTCGCAACACAAAGGTAGTTTATTCTATAAAAATAAGCGCAGCCATTATAGCTACACCTAACAACAGAAAAACAAGTTGAAGTGCGGATTTTTTCATAGATACTTCTTTTTTAAGCTCTGGTATAAGATCGGTTGAAGCTATATATATGAATCCCCCTGCTGCAAAAGGAACCAAGAATTTTACAGTTTCGTGCATGTAAGTACCAAACACAAGCACTGTCAATGCTCCAACAACAGCCGTTAGCGCCGTCAAGAAATTCATTAATAACGCTTTTCTCACGGTAAATTTACTATATATCAAAACTCCGAAATCGCCTATCTCTTGTGGTATTTCGTGCATAATTACCGCTATCGTTGTAGCTATGCCCAACGGTACACTCGTCAAATATGAAGCTGCCACTATTAAACCATCTATAAAATTGTGAACAGCATCACCGAAAAGATTCATATAACCAAGGCTGTGCGGATGCTCATCAGAAGTGGGGATGTGACAATGACGCCAACATATGAATTTTTCAACTACGAATGACGTGAAAATCCCCAAAAGAACATAAAGTGAAACATCTATGCCGAATCCCATCTCCTCCACAGTTTCAGGTAGTAAATGGATGAACGCTCCACCCAATAGACCACCAGCTGAGAAAGAAACCATGCATAAAAGCATTTTTTAAAGCACATCCAAACTAACAGAAAGTGTTAAAACACCTATGAAAGATATAAGACTAACCACAAAAACACTTCCCAGTGTTAAAATCCAAATCTCAATCATAGGAATCGAAGTATTATAGTAGTATTTATGTGATTGTTGACTAATAAAGTGCATATGTACCATTACTTGTTAAGAACAGATTGATGATTATAACACCTCAAGTATTTAAATACAGGATTCAATTATCAGCAGTAAGGAGTTAAAAAATATGGCATTTCAAAAAAAGCATTTCGGCAATAGAGGTTTTGGGGGACAAAGAGAAATGCACAAGGCAACTTGTTCTGAGTGCGGTAAAGAATGTGAAGTCCCTTTTAAACCATCTGGCGATAGGCCAGTATATTGCAAGGAATGTTTCATGAAGAAGAGAAGATATTAGATAGGCGAATAAGAGCTTAGTACCCGATTCTTTCGTTCTATGTTTTTGTTATTTTTATGAGTATGACAAAAACTCAACTGAGAATCCGAGTGATAAAATAATTTTCATACGCCATAGACTATTTTTTAACAATTATCGAAGTAGTTTAAAATAAGTTTTTCGAAAGATATAATTCGATGAAGTTAATGAAGAATAGAAATATTAATAAAGAAGTTTTGACTAATTATATACTACATTTTGTATTATATTCGAAGAATACACAATATATAGTACTAAGTATGTCACTTTGGAGTGAAAAAATTAAAAAATATTAATTGTGAGGTGAGAGAATGAAATGTCCGTATTGCTCTTATGATAAAACAAGAGTTGTTGATAAAAGAGAAACTTCTGATTTGAGTGTAAATAGAAGAAGAAGGGAGTGTCTAAGATGTGGAAAAAGATTCACTACCTATGAAAAAGTTGAAGCTGAAAGCCTTATAAAAAAAATAAGGAAAAGAGACGGACGAATAGTCCCTTTTCAAAAAGAAAAAATAACTGATTGTATATTTAAGGCAGCACAGGCTGTTGGAGGAAAGGATAGAACAATAGCTGAAAGGCTTAGCGATGAAGTTGTGGAACTCTTAGAAAAAAGATTTGCAGGTAAAATACCACACGTAGACGATATACAAGATGCTGTTGAAAAGGTTCTTGTTGAAAACGGTTATTATAGGACTGCGAAAGCATACATACTTTATAGAAAACAAAGAGATGATATAAGAAACACAAAGGCGTTTTTAGAGAGAGCACAAAATGTTATAGATGATTACATAGGACAAAGTGACTGGAGAGTAAAAGAGAATGCAAATGTTGACTTTTCCATTGCAGGACTTCAGTCGCATATAAGTGGAAGGATAATAGCAGAATACACTTTAAATAATATTTACCCCAAAGAAGTCAGCGAGGCGCATAAAAATGCGGATTTTCATATACATGATTTAGGTTTGGGTGTTTTTGCTGCGTATTGTGCTGGTTGGAGTTTAAGACAATTACTAGAAATGGGATTTGGTGGTGTTCCGGGAAAAGTACATGCTAAACCAGCAAAACATTTTGATGCTGCTCTTGCACAAATAGTAAGTTTCTTTGGTACGCTTCAAAATGAATGGGCCGGTGCACAGGCTTTTTCAAGTTTTGATACGTACTTAGCACCGTTTGTTAGATATGACAAACTTGGATACAAAGAGGTTAAACAGGGAATCCAGGAGCTCATATACGGTATAAATCAAACAAGTAGATGGGGAGCCCAAGTACCATTTACAAATTTAACACTTGATTGGACTGTTCCAGAAGATCTGAGAGATATGACTGTTGTTATCGGTGGTAAGCGCTTAAAAGATACATATTCGGACTTCCAAGATGAAATGGATATGATAAACAAGGCGTTCTGTGAAGTAATGATAGAAGGGGACAGAAATGGAAGGATATTTACATTCCCGATACCTACTTACAACATAACAAAGGATTTTAAATGGAACGACGGCGAAAATGTTGATTTACTTTTTGAGATGACTGCAAAGTATGGTTCACCTTATTTCCAGAATTTTATAAATTCTTCATTGAAACCAGGCGATGTAAGAAGCATGTGCTGTAGATTACAGCTAAATCTCAAAGAACTCAGAATGAAAACAGGCGGGCTCTTTGGTTCAGGAGAAAAAACAGGTAGTGTGGGTGTCGTTACAATAAATATGCCTAAAATTGGATTTTTGTCCAAAAACGAGGAAGAATACTTTGAAAGACTGGAAAGGCTCATGATAATAGCAAAGGAAAGTTTAGAAATAAAGAGAAAAGAGGTTGAGAAGAACATGAAAAGAGGCTTATTACCATGGACTAGTGTTTACTTAGAGAACTTAGACCACCACTTTTCAACCATAGGTTTAATTGGAATGCACGAATCTTGTTTAAATTTCCTGAATGTGGGGATAGAAACAAAGGAAGGTAAAAAATTCGCATTGCAGGTTTTGGAATTTATGAGAAAAAAGCTCGTGGAATTTCAGGAAGAAACAGGGCACATTTATAATCTCGAGGCCACACCAGGAGAGGGTACAAGCTATCGTTTAGCAAAAATAGACAAGAAAAAACATCCAAATATAATAACATCAGGAACAAAGGAAAGACCTTATTATACAAACTCTACCCACCTTCCAGTTAATTACACAGATGATATATTTGAGGCGTTGTTGCATCAGGATGAACTCCAGACTAAATACACGGGCGGTACAGTTTTTCACGGATTTGTTGGAGAAAGAATAAGTTCTATAGAAGCATGTAAAAAGCTTGTGAAAAAAATAGCATATAATTTCAGGTTACCCTATTACACAATTACACCCACATTTAGCGTATGTCCTAATCATGGTTATATAGCAGGTGAAAACTGGACATGCCCTCAATGTGGAAAAACATGTGAAGTATTTAGTAGGGTGGTTGGTTATTTCAGACCAGTGAAAAACTGGAATTTAGGAAAACAGGAGGAATTTAAAGAAAGAAAAACGTATAACGAGAAAATAAGCCTTGCCCATCCCATGCCCAAATAAGACCTAATATGTTAAAAATAAAGGGATTTCAAAAGACATCATTGATAGACTATCCTGGAAAGATATGCTCTGTTCTATTTTTACCGGGATGTAATTATAGGTGCCCCTTTTGTCAAAATCCAGATCTGATAGAGAATCCAGATAAACTTCCTGATATAGAAGAAGGTTATATCTTATCTTTTCTTAAAAAAAGGAAAGGTCTTGTAGATGGTGTTTGTATAACAGGTGGTGAGCCAACGATACATAAAGAACTCCCCTCTTTTATAAAAAAAATAAAAGATTTAGGTTTTCTTGTAAAACTCGACACAAATGGTAGCAATCCTGAAATGGTAGAACATTTAATAAAAAATAAGTTATTGGATTATGTTGCAATGGATATTAAAGCACCATTAGAGAAATATAGTGAAGTGGTTAAAGTCAATGTTGATATAGAAAAAATAAAAAGAAGTATTTCGCTTTTAATGAATTCCGGTATAGAATATGAGTTCAGAACAACCGTTATACCAAAATTTCACAAAAAAGAGGATTTGTTAAAAATAGCAGAAACGATAAAGGGCGCCAAAAGGTATTATTTGCAACAGTTTAGGCCTTTGATAACACTTGACAAATCTTTCGAAAAAGAACCAACATACACAGAGCAAGAGCTTAATAGCTTTGCAAACGCACTTAAGCATTATTTTGAGGAAATCAATGTAAGAACATGATTGGAATCGCAGATATTAGCAAAAATTATAAAATTTAAATATGGGAATTCTGAAACCGGAATATTTAAAAACCATTCATTATTACTATTTTTTCATATCAGTTTTCAGCCTCTTCAATGCATTTATCTTGGGAATAATATCACTGTGGGATAATATATTTTTCATTACACTTTCTTTAGTAAATTTCTGTGTGAGTATGTACGTAACATGGATCAGCCTAAAAGAAATGAGAAAATTTCTTATAATACAGTACTTGAAGTACATCTCTTATCATTTCTTAATAGTTGTACTAACATCTCTATGTGTCCTGTTTTTATGGATCTTTCTTTCAGAAGAGGAGATCTCATTGTTTAGTTGGGTCCTTGTGATAAACTTAATAATATTTGCCATTGGTTTCACCTTTCCTATATTACATAAAACAGAGTACTCAAAAAAAATAAGTTACTATTACAAAAAGATCCAATTTAATTTAGCGAAAAAGTCTGTTGTAAGGTTAGCAAAAAGAATGGGTTTCAATGCTGTAATTATAGAAATGATAAAATCTTTAAGATACGAGGAAGACAAAGATTTTTTTGATATACTTCTACAGATAAAAACAAAAAAAGAAAGCGAAGCCGCAAATGAGCTGAGAGAGCTTAAAACACTACTTCTTGAAAGAAAGATAAAGGATGTGGAAGAAACGGTGAAAAAATTAAAGAAAAAACCAATGACATCGGACAACATAGAATCTATAAAGGAGTATGAGAAAATGTTGAGAAAACTCAAAAATATAAAAAATGGAAGAGTTTAAGAAGGTTATGAAGTCGTCTGATTACTCTAATTTTTTCTATACGGGCGTATCGAAAAAAATATTTCATCGTTTAACAGTTTATCATTTAGCAGTAAGTGCATAAAAACCACGCTTTGCGAAATTAAATTTTTCATTTGTTGACGAGAAATGAATTCCAAGAAATTAAAACTGCACAAGGCGGGAATTTTTAGACATGCCATTACAGACAATCAAATATTTAATTAAAGAAATTAAATAAAAAAATTCATAAAAAATACAGGTGGTTTTTATGGTTGTTTTCGACGAATTTGGTCCTGAAAAGATTTTGGAGGTTTATGATCCTAAAACTAAGATGCACGGTTTTGTTGTCATAGATAATACAGCATTGGGACCTGGAAAAGGCGGTATAAGGATGCGACCTGATGTTACTATAGACGAAGTAGCTAAACTCGCAAGAACAATGACATGGAAATGTGCTTTAGCTGATTTACCGTTTGGGGGAGCTAAGTCAGGCATAGTTGCTGACGATAGAAAGTTAACAAAAACAGAGAAAAAGGAGATAGTTCAAGCGTTTGCACGGGCTCTGAAACCTGTTTGCCCAAGTTTATATATAGCAGCACCTGATATGAATATGGCAGAAGAGGAGATGAGATGGTTTGCAGAAGCCAATGGTGACTGGAGATCTTGTACGGGAAAGCCAGCGGATATGTGTATAGGAAAAAATAAATGCGGTATACCGCATGAATATGGCTCTACAGGGTTTGGTGTATACATTGCTACGTTGGTTGCATGTGAGCATCTGGGATTAGACCCTAAAGAGCTAACGTATGCTGTTGAAGGTTTTGGTAATGTTGGCAGCTTTGTTGTAAAGTTCTTAACAGAGTTTGGCGCCAAAGTAGTTGCAGTGTCCGATTCCAAAGGATGCATTTATAATAAAAATGGACTTGATTTTGATAAATTGATTGAAATTAAAAAGAAGACTGGAAGTGTAATCAACTATGGAGAAGGTGAAACAAAGAGATGTGAAGATCTCTTCCGGCTTGATGTAAATGTTCTGATACCTGCTGCAGTTGCGAATTCTATAAATGAAAATAACGTGGACGATATAAAAGCCAAAATTATTGTAGAAGGCTCCAACATACCAGCTACACCTGAGATTGAAGAGCGACTCCACAAAAGAGGCGTTTTGGTAATTCCAGACTTTGTTGCCAATGCTGGTGGTGTTATATCATCCTATGCCGAATACATAGGTGGGACTCCAAAAGATATGTTCAAACTGGTAGAAGAAAAAATAAGAAAAAACACAAAACTTGTTTTAGGGCATTCGCAAAGAGAGAAGGTGAAACCAAGAGATGCTGCAATGGAAATAGCAGTTGAGAGGGTCAGGGAAGCGATGAAAAAATAAAATGAGTAAATCCATTTAAATTTTTTACTTCTAATTAGTTACTACTATGAACATGTATGATTCAGGTAATTCTTTAAGGATTATGCAGATTGCTGAGATTTGGATGCCTATAGGACCAGACATAACATATGGTGGTGTTCAAAGAGTGATAAGATATCTTGATAGAGAGTATGTAAAAAGAGGGCATGTATCAATAGTTGCGGCGCCAGCAGACTGCCAGGTTGAAGGCTGTCTTTTTTCCACAATAGAAGAAAGTAAATGGAAGAGATACGATGGATTCAGGGAGCATGTGGAAGCCAAGGAAGAATTAGAGAGACATTGTAGGATGATCATAGATTTTTTAACGGGAAGAGATGATACAGGCAGTGTGAAAAGGGTGGATATAATACATTCTCATACAGGATTCATATCATCACATGAATATAGAAAAAGAGGAGGAGAAATAAACATACCCATTTTAAAAACACTTCATTGGCCCTACAACCCTGAAAATAAAGAGGAATACGAGTACTGGAGAAGACTACAAAACGATAGAAAAATATTCTTTAATGCTATAAGCAATGCCCAAAAAAGAAACTTTGAGAGATGTATAGAAGTATGTGACGTTATTTATCATGGTATACCACTAGAGGAATTTCCATTTGAAAATTCAAAATCAGACTATCTCTTTTGTTTTGGTAACATACGACCAATAAAAGGAACGCACATCGCGATAGAAGTTGCGAAAAGAACTGATATGAGATTGATTATAGGCGGAGAAATATACACAACAAATAAAAGATATTATGAAGAAATGATAAAACCTCATGTAGATGGCGACCAAATACAGTTTATAGGGCCATTAACTGACATAGAAAAGGTTGAGTGGTACAAAAGGGCAAAAGCACTGTTAATGCCCATACAATTCGATGAACCATTTGGTTTGGTTATGATTGAAGCAATGGCATGCGGAACACCCGTAATAGCTTTTGGGAGAGGCTCTGTACCAGAGATTATTAAAGATGAAGAAACAGGTTTTGTTATCTATCCGAGTGGAAATGAAGAACAAGACATAAGGGAAATGATAAACGCAGTAAAAAGAGTGGAATCAATAAAACCAAGAAAATGTCGTGAGCACGTGGAGGAAAATTTTTCAATTGAAAAGGAGGCGAATGCTTATCTTTCTCTATACAGAGATTTGGTTCAAAATTTAGCAGAAACTTTAATATAAGACTAAATTTATAACAACTATTTATGAAAATCGATCTTCATGTCCACACTAAATACTCTCCTGATTCCATCTCTTCAATAGAGAGAATAATAAAAACAGCCAAAAGGAAAGGCATGGATGCTGTTGCCATAACAGATCACGATACAGCTAAGGGTTGGAGAGAAGCGCTTAAAGTTTCTAAGAAATTAAATTTTCCTGTTGTTCTGGGAGAAGAAATAATGACAATAACGGATGGCAGAAAAACTGGTGAGATATTAGGACTTTTTCTTAATGAGGAAATAAAATCAAGGGAACCGATGGAAGTAATAGATGAAATAAAGTCACAAGGTGGTGTTGTTGTGATACCACACCCATTTGATAATCAGAGAATTGCTCTTAAGAACATAAAGAAGTATTTGAAGTTTATTGATGCCATTGAGGCATTTAACTCAAAAGTAAATTCAAAGTCAGCCAACCTTAAGGCATTTGAATTTGCAGTTGAAAACAAGATAGGAACAACTGGTGGAAGTGATGCTCACATATGGCTAAATGTAGGTAATGCTTACACAGTAGCCAACGCATCAGACTTAGAAAGTTTTAGAAAGGCCATTAAGAATGGAAAAACAGGGGCATATGGAAGAATGAGACCATCTTATACAAAATTCTTCCCAAAAATTGCAAAAATATACAAAACTATTTTTTTGAGGTCCTGATAGCTATATATATTCTTTGTACAGCTGTTACATTAGTTAGAAATGCTAGAATAATTATCGTTATACTCAACCAAATTGGATTGAAGTGTGCAAGAAGTATTCCAATGAACAAAATGATTAATCTTTCTGCACGTTCTAAAAGACCACCTCTAATTTCAGTTTCAACCAGATTTTTTTCCTTAGCAGCAGCTTTAGCGTACGTTGTCATTATACCACCGAAAAAGTAAAGGAATATCCAGATATACGACGGCATAAAAATTTGAGGTAGACTAATGAAAAGAAGACCAAAGATTATTATACCTTCAACATACCTGTCCATTATCGTATCCAAATATGCCCCAAGTTCTGTTACACTTTCTGTTACTTTTGCAACAGAACCATCTATTAGGTCTATAAAGCTTGCTATGATAAAAAACAAAGCGGCAAGAAAAAAATTTGCATTGAGAAGAAAATAAAATGCGATAAACGTTGGAATAAGTGTCATGATGGTCCATTGATTAGGCGAAAGACCGAATTTATTAAAAAAATTACCTATTTTTATGGAGAAATTCTCGAAACGCTCGCGTTTTTTGTAAAATGTCATATTTTAAGAATTACTATTTTACATTATAAAATAATTTATTTAGGTAATTTACACTGATTATATGGTGTTTAAGAGATATGACATCGTGGTTATAGGCAACTGTACTGAAGATAGACTACCTACAAATAATGGAGTGGTGTCGAGATTGGGAGGTTCTCCTTCTTACATATCTTCCCTTCTTAGCACTCTTGGTGTCAAATATGGTGTATATTCAAAGGTATGGTCAGAATTCCCCTTTCTTAGGGAGTTGTCTTTTAAACCACTTCCGAACAGCCCAGAAATTAAGCCATTAGTTTGCAGATTACTGAACGAAACCACAGGAAAAAATCACGTATTTCTCACGTCTTCTGAAAAGATACAACCAGAAGATATTGATTTCAGTTCAAAAATATCCATAATATCAGGAGTTATGAGAGAGGTGCCACCAGAAACCATAGAAAAAGTATGTGAACGATCAGATGTAACAATAGTTGATACACAGATGATGATGCGTGGATTAGACTCAGAGGGCAATGTTTTTTTGAAAAAACTCAGTGAAACGGAATACTCTAATGTTATTCATTTATTTGATTACCTTAAAGTCAGTGAAGCAGAGTTCAGATTTTTGGATATTAATCCGCTCAATAAAACAAAAATACTTCTCACCCTCGGGCCAAAAGGATGCAAAATAATAGCAAATAATCGAGAAAAGCATATACTAACGATGCCGTTGAAAGAAATAGAATCCAATGGATCTGGCGACATGTTTCTTGCTGGATTTGCCTACGGGTTGCTAAATGGTTGTGACGAAGAGACAGCAGCTAAGATTGGGAATTATTGTGGTGGTTTGGCTGTAAGAGCTGTGGGCGTCCCAAAACTTTCCAAGAAAGAAATTGAAATAATTAAAGAAATGGCGAAAAACGTCATATAGAAATAATTTTATATCGTAAAAAACAAATAGATACATATGGTTACACCATCGGAGCGTTTTGAAGACGCGCTCACTAAAGATAATCTCTGGATATATATATTGACATTGCTCGAGAAAGAAACCCTCTATCCTTATGAGATAAGAGAAAAAATTAAAAAACAATTCGGTTTTTATCCAGGGAATGTTACTGCTTACATTGTAATAAAGAAGTTAGAATCTGAGGGGTACATAAGGCTCGTAAGAGTGCTCAAAGAAAGCGGACCAAATAGAAAATATTATAAGATAACCCATAAGGGTAAAAAGGAACTAGAAAAAGCAAAGGAAATCTACAAAAGAATGAAAAAATTTTTTGAGTGAATTTATTTCTTCTCTTCTATAAGAACAGCGTTCACAACACCGTCTTGGCCAGGTCTGCTTGTTACTTTTGCCAAGCCGTGCTCTGTTCTTATGATTGCACCCTTCGTTATAATACCTCTTCTTGCATAGTGCGGATTTGCTGGATTTTTTTCAACAGAAAGAATTTTCGATTGAATAAATTTTCCTTTAGGATCTTTAAGATTAGCTTTGAGCTCTGACATTAGTTTCAGTTTTACATTGCCACCTCGACAACGCTTGATTTTCACTTTTCTTTCATCTATTTTTGTTTCAACAAACTCCGAACCCCTGTCCATCCTTCTTTTTTTCCTAACCCTACTAAGTTTAGAACCAGTAGGACTTCTCTTAGATCTTAGATGCCATATAGCCATATTGAACAACAGATTATATTGTATTTAAATTTTTATATTGATATTGTTGATAACGTATTTAAATATTTAATACGTAAAAGAATAACATGCAAAGACCATTAGATGTACTGGGATCATCGGTAGATAAGAGGATACTAATAAAGACCAAATTCGGTGAGACAATTACAGGTGTTTTGAAAGCCTTTGATTCGCATATAAACATATGGCTGGATGAGGCAAAAATACAGGGAGAAAAAGAATTGAACTTAGGCAAAGTACTTATAAGAGGAGATAACATTGTTTATATATCTCCTGAAAAGTAAAATCACCGATACGGTCTTTATGTAGATTCTTGGAATCTAAATTTAAGGTGTATTATGGTTAAGGGAACACCGTCGATGGGAAAAAGAAACAAAAAGACTCATGTTTTATGTAGACGTTGCGGTCATCGCTCCTTTCACGTTAGTAAAAAAGTATGTAGTAATTGCGGTTTTGGTAAGAGTAAAAAACTTAGAGTTTATTCTTGGCAATGGAAATCTGTAGAAGGAACAAAAAGATTGAAATAAACGATAAATGTTAAAAAATTGTTTAATCTTTTGATGGTTTCACTTCTATACCTATGCTTTCCAACTTTTCCTTTAGTTTATCAAGTGCAACATAGACGTCTTCAACTGTTCTTGCTCCTGTACATATTATTTTTCCAGAACTGAATAACAGAAAAGCGACTCTAGGTTCATTTATCCTGTAAACAAGTCCTGGAAACTGCTCGGGTTCATATTCAGCGTTTTCTAAAGAAAATGTTATTTCCTCGAGGTTTAATTTTGCATCTATTTTTGAACTGGCAACTATGTTTTCTACTTCTACATCATAATCAGTTGGCACATCAATTCCTGCTTCTCTGATTTTGCTTACTACTTTTGCTATAGCTTCCTTGGCTTTTTCTATGTTTTTTGCTCCTGTGCAAACAATTTTACCAGATGAAAATATCAATGCTGCCGCTCTAGGTTCATTTATCCTGTAAACAAGTCCTGGAAACTGCTCAGGTTCGTACTCGGTGTTCTCAACTTTGCTTACGAGAACGTTCAAAGGTATTCTTTTCCCGAGAATAACGAAAGCCACAACGTTTTCGATTTTTATGTGAAAGTCTGACATAGTAATATAATATAAACTTCTATTAATAAATATATTTAAGTTTTATGTGATTGATGATGACGCTCGATTTTATATTTTCAATCTACAATCTCGTAGAGTCTATATGGCTTATTCTTCCTGCATACGCAGCGAATGGGCTTGTTCCGTTAATAAGAGGTAAACACCCTGTTGATGGAGGAAGAAAATTTTATGATGGTATGCCCATCCTCGGTAAAGGTAAAACATGGGAAGGGTTAATATTTGGCATTTTTATTGGTTCTTTAATAGGTTTAATAGAAAATGTAGCTTTCCCGTATCTCCCATGGGAAATATCACCAGTTCCTTTGAATATTGCTCCAATGTCAATTCTTTTGGGGTTTCTTTTAGGTGCAGGAGCAATGATAGGGGATATGATAGGGAGTTTTATTAAAAGACGATTAAAACTTAGAAGAGGCCAGGCAGCACCCTTACTCGATCAGGAGGATTTCTTGATAGGTGCCATCATTTTTGCATCATTTATTATTGAGATAAAAGTTGAATGGGTCATACTTTTACTTATAATAACGCCTCTTATACATCTTGTTTCTAATACAATAGCTTATATAATTAGAGTAAAAAATGA
>Ga0164318_10003090_pt1 | contig 15704 bp, 19 predicted proteins | sample GuaBasSedimGuay9_FD_113734 | JGI IMG/M metagenome (GOLD analysis project Ga0164318, IMG submission 113734) | Subseafloor sediment microbial communities from Guaymas Basin, Gulf of California, Mexico - Guay9, Core 4571-4, 0-3 cm | ecosystem: Environmental > Aquatic > Marine > Hydrothermal vents...
AAGTTTTTTAGCTTCATCGGCAGTAAGATTTAAATCAGTTATAAGTAAAAATATCTCTGTATCTTTTGTTTCTATCTCAATTTTATCTAAAGCATCTTTCAAAAAAAGTTTGACCTCTTGTCCATAGTTTGCATTATAAAATATAGCGTTTTGGAAAATCTTTTTTGATATAAACTGACAGCCATAACCATCTAAATCTGTATGTGAAATGTGAAATAATTTCATTTTATAAAATATCCTTTAAAGTTAAATCACTTAAAAAAGCATCTATTTTTGTTTGTAGATTATTTAAAAGTGGAAATATTGTACATTTTCCATTTAGGCTTGCACTACAAGTTCCTAAATCAGTAGTACATTCAAATACTGTTGGAATTTTTTCTTCTGCTATTGTGATAATTTCTAATATAGTTAACTCTTCACAAGTTTTTTTCATAGTAAATCCACCATTATTGCCTTTGTATGAATTTAAAATACCATGCCTTGCTTGATTTTGTAATACTTTTGCTAAAAAAGATCTTGATATATTAAATTCTGTTGATAAAGCATCTACATTTTTTGGTTCGTCACTACTCGCAATACTTACTAGAGAGAGTAAAGCATATTCGCTTTTTTTTGTTAATAACATTTGATTCCTAAACTATTATAATTTGGTATATGATTGTACTGAAATATGTTTAATAGATAGGTTAATAGTAGTGCTTAATAGATATTAAAAAAGGGATAAGTAAATAACTTATCCCTTTTTTGTATTTTAATTAGATTAAAATTATTTTGCTCTGATACCTAAATCAGCAACAAGTGCTTGGAATTTAGCGAAATCTGTTCTTCTTAAATATTTAAGAAGTCTTTTTCTTTTTCCAACCATTTTTAATAGACCTAATCTTGAATGATGATCTTTATGATTTTCTTTTAAATGTTCAGTAAGTGTTGTAATTTGTGTTGTTAAAATTGCAACTTGTACTTCTGTAGAACCTGTATCTTTGTCGTCTCTTTGGTGTTTAGCAATAATTGCTTGTTTTACGTCCAGATCTAAAGCCATAATAGCCTCCTGAGTGGTATATAATCTCAAATATAAGACAATTCTTATAAATGGAATGCGAATTATACATAAAAGAATATATAGTTTAGCTTATAGAAAAATATATTTTATCTTAAAGCTTTATCTATCTTTTCTTTAACTTCTTTTAAATTTGTGAATGGTTTAGTTAAGTAATTTTTAGCACCATATTTATGAGCTTCTATTGTTTTCTCTAATGTTGTGTATGCAGTCATCATAATTACATTAATATCTGGATTTGTTTCTTTTAATTTTTTTAAAAAATCTAAACCATTTAGTTGCGGCATCATAATATCTAATAATACTAAGTCATAATTACCATTTTGTACTTTTTCCAAACCACTAACAGGATTGCTAAAAGTATCTATATGTAAATCACCAGACCTTGATAAAAACTTATGTAAAACATCTAATATGTCATTCTCATCATCAACTATTGCTATTTTTGCCATCTTATACCTTAATATAATAATTTTTTTTGTAGTATATCAAACAAAGTTTAAAATATACAAGGATTATGTGTGAAATTTTTAGATAATTTATCATTAAAATTAAAGTTGATGCTTCTTTTGTCATTTCCAGTTGTTGGATTATTGATATTTAGTGGAATGCAAGGTATCCAAAACTATCAAAGATATTCTCAAATGGAAAAGATAGAAACATTATCAGTACTAGCTACTAAAATATCTGCTTTTGTTCATGAAACACAAAAAGAGCGTGGTATGACGGCAGGATTTATAGGTAGTTCTGGTAAAAAATTTGCAGATAAACTTCCAAAACAAAGAGGTTTGTCGGATTCAAGATTTAAAGATATGAATAGTTTTATTACTAAAATTGATTTTAATAGTTATCCAAATGAATTTAAATTGCATATTTATAAAGCAACTGATAAATTTAAAAATATTAAAAGTATAAGAGATAAAGTTAATAGTTTAACTATAAAAGTTGGTGGTGCAATAGGTTATTATACCAAAATGAATAGTTTGTTTTTAGATGAAGTAGTTGCAATTGCAAAATTATCTGATGATGCAACTATTACTCAAGAGTTAACTGCTTATTCTAGTTTTTTATTATCTAAAGAGAGAGCTGGGATTGAAAGAGCTGTTGGTACAAATACATTAAGTGGAGATAAATTTGGTAAAGGGATGAGAGAAAAATTTAGTGAACTAATATCAGCACAAAATTCATATCTTAAAACATTTTCATATTATGCAACAACAGAAAATAATAAATTTTATCAAGATACTTTACAGGGTAAATCAGTAGATGAAGTAAATAGAATTAGAAAAATTATGTTAACTGCTAGTGATATTGGTGGTTTTGGAATTGAAAGTGAATATTGGTTTGATACAATTACGAAAAAAATTGGTAAACTTAAGCAAATTGAAAATCATATAAGAGATAATTTAAGAGTAACTGATATAAAAGTTAAGGCTTCTGTTGTAATAGCTAGTAATATATCTAATCTATTACATGAAACTCAAAAAGAGAGAGGTGCAACAGCTGGATATATTGGAAGTAAAGGTACGAAATTTGTTACTAAACTTCCAAATCAACGAAAACTTACAGACAATAGAATTTCAATATTAAGAAAATCTTTACTTAACTATAATTTAAGTCATTATCCATCATCAATAAAAATACAAATTGATTTAGCATTAGAAAAATTAAGTAAAATTCAGAATATGAGAAAAGAAGTTACTGCTTTAAAAATTGGAGCTGGAGCTGCTATTGGTTATTATACTAGTATGAATGCTTCATTTTTAGATTTTGTTCAAGTTGTATCTAAACTTTCAACAAGTGTAAATGAGACTAAAGATTTAAATGCATTTTATAACTTTTTAATGTCAAAAGAGAGAGCAGGAATCGAGCGTGCAGTAGGTTCTAATACATTTGCTAGAAATAAATTTTTATTTGGTATGAAAGAAAAATGGACAAAACTTATAACAGAACAAAATGCATTTATTGTTTCTTTTAAAGCAAGTGCTAGACCATCTTTTATAAAGTTTTATAATAATACTTTACAAGGTAAATCTGTAGATGAAGTTAAAAGAATGAGAGCTATCTCAATGGATGCTAAAACTATTGGTGGATTTGGTGTAGATGGTGGATATTGGTTTGGAGAAATTACTCAAAAAATAAATTTATTAAAAAAAGTTGATGATAAGTTAGCATCTATTTTACTTGAAGATGTAAAAGTATTAAAAAGTGCTTCATTGATAATGTTATATTTTGTTATAATTAGTGCTTTAATAGGTGTAGTTGTTGTTGTTATAGTTACTATTGTTATTGTTTCTAGAATACAAAAGTCATTGCTTGTCTTTGAAGATGGTCTTGGTTATTTTATGCAATATGCAATAAGGGAAAAAGACTTTATTAAACAAATAGAAGTAAGAGGTACTGATGAATTTGCACAAATGACAATGCATATAAATGAAAGAATCAAACAAACAGAGTTTATAATAGAACAAGATAGAATAGTTGTACATGAAATAGATGATATTATGGGTAAAGTTTCAAATGGTTTTTATGGTTATAAAGTTCATAATAAAGGTGCAACAACAGAAGTTGAGAAATTAAGAAACAATATAAATACAATGTTAACTGATGCAAAAAGAAAATTTGATATTATTAATGTAATTTTAGATAATTATGGAAAAGGGAAGTTTAATTATAAACCTGAGAAAATTGATGTAAATGGTATGTATGGAGATTTTGGTTCATTACTTAATTCTACACAATTGTTAGGTGTAAATATATCTGAACTTTTAGCACAAATATCAAATGCAGGTGTATCTCTTGGTAAAAATACAGCTATACTTACATCATCTTCAAAAAATCTTGCCAAATCATCAAATCAACAAGCTGCTTCATTAGAAGAAACAGCTGCATCAGTTGAGGAGATAACTTCAGCTATACATAAAAGTAGCGAAAATGTTACAGTGATGTCAAAACTTTCAGATGAGGTTAATTTATATGCACATAAAGGTGAGGAATTAGCAGCTAAAACATCTAAATCAATGGATGAGATAAATGAAAAAGTAACAGCTATTAATGAATCTATAAGTATTATTGATCAAATTGCATTTCAAACAAATATTTTATCTTTAAATGCAGCAGTTGAAGCAGCAACAGCAGGTGAAGCAGGAAAAGGTTTTGCAGTTGTTGCACAAGAGGTTAGAAATCTAGCTTCAAGATCAGCAGACGCAGCAAATGAGATTAAAACATTAGTTCAAAGTGCAAATGATACAACTCAAAATGGTAAAGTTATTGCAGATGATATGATAAGTGGATATACAAATTTAAATCAAAAAATTACAGAAACAAAAGAGATGATTACAAAAGTTTTAGTTGCATCTAAAGAGCAAGAATCAGGAATGTCTCAGATTAATAATGTTATAAACGAATTAGATAAAGTTACCCAAGAAAATGCTCACTCATCTTCACAAATTGATAATTTAGCTTCTGAAGTTGAGATTTTATCAAATAATTTATCAGAATCAGCTTCTCATGCTACATTTGATGATGAATTAAAAAATTCTGTATGTGATGTAGATTTGGTAAATAAAATAGCAATACTTAAAAATAATCATATAGAATTTACAGATGAAAATTTCTCGAAATTAGGTAACTTTGATAATTGGACAGTAGCAAAATCTTCTGATTGTAAACTTGGTAAATGGATTTTAGAATCAGAACAAAATTCACAAGAGTATACTAAAACTACTAATTGGCAAGAATTGAAAAAAGCACATGATAATGTACATAATGTAGTTCAAGAATATATAAATATGGATTCAAAAAAAGAATCAAATTTTGAACTCAGAAATGAAGCAGAAGCCTTAACAGAATCCGTAACTAAAGTGTTTGATACTCTTGATATTGTAAAAGTAGAAAATTGTAAAAGTTAATTATGGGAATATATTCCTATAATTAACCACCACCACATAAACCTTTATAGTTGGTATTATTTATTTTTTCAAGATATACAAGTGTATGTTCCATCACTTTCTTTTCTTCCACAAGAGGTTGCATTTTTGCATTTTTTTCAGTTAAACTAATAGATTGATTGTCAACTAAAGTTAAAACTTCAGTTCTAATTTCAACTAATCTCTCATTTATAATTTTTATCATTTTCATATTTTTAACCCTTTTATAGTTAGATTTGGTATAATAGCTATAATTAATTAAAAATGGATGAAATAAGTATATGGAAATGGATCAAAATATTTTCTTCGATGAGTTTAAAAGTAAACTTATATGTTTGGAAAATGCTCTTATTGATGTCAAAAATGGCAATAATGATATTGAAAATATAAATGAAATCTTTAGAGCTATACATACAGTAAAAGGTACTGCTGATCTTTTAGGTATGTTTGATGTTGTTGCATTATCTCATAAAGCAGAAGATATATTAAATGAAATAAGAGATGGTAAATATCCATTAGATGATAATTTATGCTCTTTATTTTTAGAATTTAAAGAATTAATATCATTGGTTGTTTATAATGTTTCGTGTGGTATTTTTGATGATTCTGTCACTGAAAATTTATTTATCTATTTTGAAAAAGAATTTACTAAAATTATAGAAAAAAATTCAAATAAAATAATAGATACAAAAACAATACTTGTTGTAGAAGAGTCTACAATGGTAAGATATATGATAAAAAAAATAGCAATAGACAATGGATATAGTGTATTAACATCAGATAATAGTTTTGATGGAATTAATAAAATAAGAGAAAATGAGATAGATTTACTTCTTTGTGATTTAAGTGGTTCAAATATTGATAATATTGATATGATTGAAGAGTTGAGAGTAGACTCTAAATATAAATCTTTACCAATAGTTATGATTTTAACAAAAGAAGATAAAAATATTAAACAATTAGGAAAAGATTTATCAGCAAAAGCTTGGTTGCAAAAACCAATAGATGAAACTAAATTATTAGTAGTTTTAGATAAACTTTTAAATTAAAATAAATTAAATAAATAGGAGATAAAATATGAAAGTATTATTAATAAAAGATGTAAAAGCATTAGGAAAAACAGGTGAAGTAAAAGAGGTAAAAGATGGTTATGGTAAAAACTTTTTAATTGGAAAAGGATTTGCAAAGCATGCAACAACAGAAGTGATTGAACAATGGAAAATAGATCAACAAATTATAAAAGATATTTTAGAAGCAGAGATAAAAGAAGCAAATGAAATAAAAGAAAAAATTGATTCATTTAAATTTACAGTAAAACATAGAGTTGGGGCAAATGGTCATTTAATAGGAAGTGTTACAAATAAAGAGCTTCAGCAAGTTATGTATAGTCAAGCCGAAATAGCAATAGATAAAAAGCAAATAACATTAAAATCAAAGATTAAAACAATTGGTATATTTGAAGCTGATTGTAAGCTTGGAAATGGGATACATGCAATTGCAAAAATTGATGTTATCGCTGAAGTTTAAGGATTAAGTAAAATGTTTGATGCTACAACAATACTTGCATATAAAAGTGAAGATGGAAAAGCAGTAATAGGTGGAGATGGACAAGTAACATTTGGAAATACAGTACTTAAAAATAATGCTACAAAAATAAGAAAAGTTGGTGCTAAAAATGAAGTGCTAGCAGGATTTGCGGGAAGTACTGCTGATGCTTTCAATCTTTTTGATATGTTTGAAAATCATCTTGAAAATTCTAAAGGTGATTTATTAAAAGCAGTTGTTAATTTTTCTAAAGAGTGGAGAAAGGATAAACATCTTAGACAACTTGAAGCTATGATGTTAGTTTTAAATGAAAAACATATCTTTATACTTAGTGGTACAGGTGATGTTGTAGAGCCAGAAGATGGGAGTTTAGCTTCAATTGGAAGTGGTGGAAACTTTGCAATAGCAGCTGCAAGAGCCTTAAAAAAACATTCAAACTTAGAACCATTGGAATTAGTAAGAGAATCTCTAATGACAGCAGGTGAACTTTGTATATACACAAATCAAAATATAAAAACTTTAACTTTAGATAAAAATGAAAATAAGGATAAAAAATAATGGATATGACTCCAAAAGAGATAGTAACTTATCTTGATGATTATATTATAGGTCAAAATGATGCTAAAAAAACTATAGCAATTGCTTTAAGAAATAGATATAGAAGAATGCAATTAACTCCTGAACTTCAAGAAGATATTATGCCAAAAAATATTCTTATGATAGGAAGTACTGGTGTAGGGAAAACTGAAATTGCAAGAAGAATGGCAAAAATGATGAGTTTACCTTTTGTAAAAGTTGAAGCAAGTAAATATACAGAAGTAGGGTATGTAGGTAGAGAAGTTGAATCTATGATTAAAGATTTAGCTTATGAATCTTATAATCTTGTAACAAAAGAATATGAAGATCAAAATCAAGGCTCAATAGATGGTGAAGTTATAAAACAAATTGTAGAAATATTAGTTCCCTCTTTGCCAGAATCTGCCAGCGAAAATGCTAAAGATTCGTTTATTAAAACTTATAATGTGATGGAAAAAAAGGTTTTAAGTGGGGATATGGATGATAAAAAAATTACTATAGCACTACCTAAAACTACACATGTTGAGATTGTTGATAGTAATGTACCTATGGATATGAGTGCTATAAGTGAAAGTATCAATAATATGATGGGTAAAATGGGTAAAGAGAAAATTGAAAAAGAGGTTACTATAAAAGAAGCTAAAAAACTTTTAAGAGGACTTGCTGCTGATAATTTACTTGATAAAGATGCTTTAAAAATAGAAGCTGTTAAAAGATGTGAAAATGGTGGAATTATTTTTCTTGATGAGATAGATAAAATTGCTACAGGAAATAATAGTAAAAATTCTGATCCAAGTAAAGAGGGTGTTCAAAGAGATCTTTTACCAATAGTTGAGGGTTCAAATGTTCATACTAAATATGGACAAATAAAAACAGATCATATTTTATTTATAGCAGCTGGTGCTTTTCATGTAAGCAAACCAAGTGATTTACTACCAGAGCTACAAGGTAGATTTCCTTTAAGAGTTGAGTTACATCCTTTAGATGAAGAAGCATTATATAAAATACTTACAAATACAAAAAATTCACTTTTAAAACAATATAAAGCACTTTTAGATGTTGAAGAGGTAAATTTAGAGTTTACAGATGATGCTATTAGATCATTTGCAAAGTTATCAGTAAGTGCAAATGAAAAGGCTGAAGACATAGGTGCAAGAAGATTACATACAGTTATAGAAAAAGTACTTGAAGATATAAGTTTTGATGCAGATGAACATAAAGGTGAAACTATAACGGTTACAGAAGAATTGGTTCATGATAAGCTTGAAGATATAGCACAAAATGAAGATACAGCACGATACATATTGTAAATTGAATTACAAGGTAAGATGTGTTAGAATTATAAATAAATAATTTGGAGATATAGATTATGAAAATTACAAGTTTTGAAGATATAGAAGCAACAGGTTATGAGGTGTGTTTTATTCACAGTGGATGTGATGGTGATGCAGATATAATTATTTTAGATATAAATAGTATTTTTGATTATGAAGAAAAAAAGCATGATGCATGTAAAGATAAATTTACATCAATTGCAATTATTGATGATCCAACAGATTATGATGCATTTAAGAATTTTGGTATTACAGCTTGGATAAAAAGAGAAGACTTATCAACTTTACCAGAACTTTTAAATGAAGTTAAAAATAGAATGGCAGCTTAAAATAAATATAGATTTTTAATATGGTTATAATAGATACACATTGTCATCTTGACAATATTCAATATAAAGAAGATATAGATGATGTGATAAAAACAGCACTAGATAGTGGTGTCAAAGCTTTTTTGATACCTGGTGCTGATTTAAATGATTTACCTAATGCAGTAGCTTTAAGTGAAAAATACAATGAAGTTTTTTTTGCTGTTGGTGTGCATCCTTACGATATAGATAATTATGATTTAAAGATACTTGAAAAGTATGTAAATCATCCAAAATGTATTGCAGTTGGAGAGTGTGGGTTGGATTATTATAGACTTCCAGAATCAGAAAATGAAAAAAAGAAAAATATAGAACTTCAAAAAGAGGTTTTTATTTCACAAATTAATTTTGCTAAAAAAGTAAAAAAACCACTTATTATTCATATAAGAGACGCTTCCGATGATAGTAAAACAATTTTAATAGAACATAATGCCAAAGAAGTTGGCGGAGTTTTGCATTGTTTTAATGCAAGTGAACACCTTCTTGATTTATCTAATCATAATTTTTATTTTGGAATAGGTGGTGTAGTAACATTTAAAAATGCCAAAAAATTAGTTGAAATTTTACCAAAAATACCACTAGATAGATTAGTAGTAGAAACAGATGGACCATACTTAACTCCTACCCCTTTTAGAGGGCAAAGAAATGAACCAAAATATACAAATAATATAGTTGAAAAAATAGCAGAAATATTATTAAAATCAAAAGAAGAGATGGTAAATATTACAACAAAAAATGCTAAAAAATTATTTAAAGAGTTTAATAGTAAAATTTAGGTAAAATTAATATCTAAAACTAAAAAAAAGGTATTTATTTGAAATTATTTTTTAAAATTATATTATTATTAATTTTCAGTATAACATTTTCCAAGGCAAGACTTGGAAGTACATCATTTATCAACAATGATTTCAAAGTGTTAGAAGAGTTGGATATTGGTTCAGAATATATTACAGATTATCAGTTGCAAAATGAGTTTAAGAAAAGACTTAAATATAGCAAAAAAAGATATACACAAAAACTTAATAATGCTCATCTTTTTATCCCAAAAATTAAAAAAGTTTTAAGAGAAAATGAGATTCCATCAGCGTTTTTATATCTTGTAATGGCAGAATCAAATTTTATTTTAAATGCATCTTCACATAAAAGTGCTAAAGGTCTTTGGCAATTTATGAAGCCTACGGCAAATCATTATGGACTACATACAGATGAATTTATTGATGAACGAATGGATATAGTAAAATCTACAAAAGCAGCAGTAACTTATCTTAAAAAATTACATAGTATGTTTGACAAATGGTATTTAGCAGCAGTAGCTTATAATTGTGGAGAAGGTAGAGTTATAGAAGGTTTAACTCGTGCTACAATTGATATGTATTGTGAAGATGTTGGATATAAAGTTTGTAGAAAAGAGAAAAGAATAAATGTATTTAGACAAACTATTAAAGATTATCAAGCAAAAAGAGTTAAATTTTATAAAATAAATAAAATTTATAGAAAAGTTAAAAAATGGAAATATAAACCAGATATAGATAAACTTTTGGTAGTTCAAAAAGGTGTTAGACGACAATATCTTCCAGAAGAGAGTAGAGGATATATAAGAAAGATTATAGCACTTGCAATGATGAATAATAGTGATTTTTTAATAAAAGATGAAAATACACATCTTTTAAATAGAGGTATAAGTGACCCTATTGCAAATATAGAAGTTAAAGGTGGTATTTTATTGAGAAATGTTGCTGAAGTAATAGGTGTAAATAAAAATAAACTAAAAGAGTTGAATCAGCATATTAAAAGAGATATGTTACCACTTGATAAAAAAATATATACCCTTTATATCCCATATTCAAAACTTTCAAGATACAATGCAAATAAGCATAATTTAAAAGCTACACAATATGAGATACATAAAGTAAAAAGTGGAGACACATTTGCATCTATTGGTCGAAAATATCAACTTAATTATAAATTAATTCAAAGGCACAATAAGCTAAAAAGTAGTTTTTTAAGTATAAATCAAGAGTTAATAATTCCAATTAATCCTGATTTATATAAAAGACCAATTAACTACATAGTTAAAGTTGGTGATACACTTGGAAGAATTGCAAATAATCATAAAGTTAATTTAAAAAAGTTTATGAAAGATAACAATTTAAAAACAAGTATGATAAATATAGGAGATAAACTTGTTATTAAGTTTAGATAAATTATTTTTTTTAGTAATTATTTTAATATTTACTGGGTGTAATTCAAAATATAGTTATACAAATAAGAGTTATCATTCATCTTCTTATGGAGCGAAACAAAATAAAAAAGTTATACCAAATAATCGAACAAATATAGGTAATAATACCAGTAAGATAAGAGATAGTAAGGCTATGCATAGAGCTACTATGAGACCTTATGTTGTATTCAATAAAAAGTATTATCCAACTTTAGCACATATTGGTGATAATTTAAATGGAATTGCATCTTGGTATGGACCAAATTTTCATGCAAAAAAGACAAGTAATGGTGAGATATATAATATGTATGCTATGACAGCAGCACATAAAACTTTACCTATGAATACAGTTGTAGAAGTAGAAAACTTGGTAAATGGTAAAAAAATAATTGTTCGTATTAATGATAGAGGTCCGTTTGTTGCAGGTAGAATAATTGATCTTTCAAATAAAGCAGCACATCAAATAGATATGGTAAAAACAGGTACAGTTAAAGTAAGATTAACAGTTCTTGGATTCAATGGAAAAATTGCAAAATCATCTGATGAAAAACAACAAACAGCTAGTGTAGGAAATTATTATATTCAAGTTGGTGTTTTTGGTAAATCTGATGGTGCAAAAACTACAAAAAGAAAATTTGAGATGATTTTGGATGAAAATAAATATAAAGTTATTTTAAAAAAGAGTAAGCTTGATAAAAATGAAATTACAAGAGTTTGGATAAGTGGTTTTAGAAGTGAAGATGAAGCTAGAGACTTTAAAGAAAATAATGAATTGCCTCAAGCAATGGTAATAGCACAATAAAGGTATAAAATATGGAAGAATTAACTAGAAAAACTAAAGAAACAAATATAACTTGTAGTGTTGATAAAGATGGAGAAGGAATATCAATCATAAATACAGGTGTTGGTTTTTTAGATCATATGCTAGAGGCTTTTAGTAAACATAGTGGAATATATATAAATCTATCTTGTGAAGGTGATATTAATGTAGATGATCATCATAGTGTTGAAGATTGTGGTATTGTACTTGGTCAGTTGTTAAAAAAAGAGATATTTCCTATAGAAAATGTAGAAAGATATGGAAATGCAACGGTAGTTATGGATGAAGCAAGTGTTACTTGTGCTTTAGATTTAAGTAATCGTCCATATTTAGTTTATGAAGCTGATATTTTTGGAAAAGTTGGAACATTTGATGTTGAACTTGTAGAGGAATTTTTCCATGCAATTGTAAATAATTGTGGTATCACTTGTCATATTATTCAAGATAGAGGAAGAAATAAACATCATATAATTGAAGCTAGTTTTAAAGCTTTTGCTGTTGCACTAAGAAGAGCATTACAAGAAAATAAAAAGCTTGGAATTCCTAGTACAAAAGGTGTATTATAATATGATTGAATTAATTATTTTAGATGTTGATGGTACTTTAACAGATGGAAAAATTATATATACATCTTCTGGAGATGAGTTAAAAAACTTTGATGTAAAAGATGGTTTAGCAATAGCTAGTTGGATAAAGAAACTAAATAAAAAAATTGCTATTGTTACTGGAAGAAAATCTAAACTTGTAGAAAGAAGAGCAAAAGAGTTAGGTATAACTCATATATATCAAGGTTTTGATAATAAAGATGAGATAATCCAAAATATTTTAAAAGAAGAAAATTTGACTTGGGAAAATGTTGCTGCTATTGGTGATGATTTAAATGATTATAAAATGTTAAAAAAAGTTCAACTGTCATTTGCTGTAGCCAATGCAGTTGAAGATATAAAAACAGTTGCAAATGTAGTTTGTAATAAAAATGGTGGAGATGGTGCAGTACGAGAGATGATAGAATATATTTTAAAGTATGAAAATCAAAAAGGTTTAAAAGAGTTATGGGCATAAATAACTTTTTGTATCTATTATTTACTTGTGCAGTGGTTTTTGTATCTATTGAAAAAAAACACGAAGCCGTAAAATTGGTACAAGATGAAAAACCTATAGTTAGTTTTTATGATTCAATTATGTATGATATTACAACAACTAATATAGCACAAATGATACAATCTACGCAAGCATATATGTATAAAGATAGAGAAGAGTTAATTGATGGTTTAATTATAACCAAATCAAAAGATAATAATGAATCAAAAGTAAATATGGTTAAAGGTGATTTTTTATTAAAAATAAAAAATAACCTTTATTTGGATGGAAATGTACATCTACAACTTGATAATTCAATTGATTTAAAAACAGAACATTTAGAGTACAATACTCAAACAAAAATTGCAAGAAATAACACGGTATTTATAATGACACAAGAAGATAAAACTTTTAATGGAAAGAATTTATTTTTAAATAGTCAAACTAATCACATCATTGCAAGTAATGCAAATATTAGAATAAAGGTTTCAGATGATAAAAAATAATAAAATTTATGTGGCAATAATATTTATATTGACACTATTAGTAAGTGTAGTAAATGCAGAAGAGAATTATCTAAATATAGATGCTATATTTTTTGAAGCAGATGAAAAAGAACAACTTTTATATTTTAAAGGTGATGTTAAAATGACAAAAAATAAAGATAAAATGTTTTGTCAAAGTTTGATTATAAATACAATGCCATCAAAAAAAGATCCTACTAAACAAGTACCAAAAGATTATACTGCTACAGGTGATGTATCTTTTGAAATACATACAGTAGATAATATTTTAAAAGGGAAAGGTGATACGGTTTTTTATTATCCTTTGGAGCAGAAATATATTATTATTGGAAATGGCTATCTTGAAGATATAAAAGAGGGTAAAAAAATAACAGCAAATAAAATATATATAGATGAACTTACAGGTCATACAAAAATAGATGGAGACAAAGATAAGCCAGTAAAATTTAGATTAAGATTAAATAGTGATACAAAAAATAATGATACAAATGCTACAAAGGAAGTTAAGTGAAAGATTTAAAAATTGTAGATGCCCAGTTTGATACTTCAGCTCAAAGATTAGATGATTCACCTACACCAGATAAAGCAGAAGTTGCATTTTTAGGTCGAAGTAATGTTGGGAAAAGTTCTCTTTTAAACTCTTTAACAAAAAGAAAATCTTTAGCAAAATCATCATCAACTCCAGGAAAAACACAACTTATAAATTATTTTGATATTACTTTTAAAGATTATAGTGAAGAGGCTTATGAAAATCATTATGCAAGATTTGTAGATTTACCTGGATTTGGATATGCAAAAGTATCAAAATCTTTAAAAAAGAATTGGCATAAAAATTTAACTGATTTTTTAGAACAGAGACCATCTTTACAAATATTTGTACATCTTATTGATGCTAGACACTCAACACTAGATATAGATAAAAGTGTAGATGAGTTTTTAAATCATATTAAAAGAGGTGATCAAATTATTGTAAATGCTTTTACAAAAATAGATAAACTAAAACAAACAGATTTGCAAAAATTAAAGCGAGAATATCCGACGGGTATCTTTATAAGTAATCTTAAAAATAAAGGAATTTCTCAACTTGAGAAAAAGATAGCTTTATATCTATTTGGAGAATAATATGAATGATTTAATATATTTTAAACCAACCGTTTTAGATATTCAAAATATGCAAGAGTTAGTTTATGAAGATGTAGAAAATGGAAATATTTTAGATAGAAATTCAAATGAGATGGCAACAACAATACGCTCATATATTGTTGTAAAAACAAAAGAAAACAATGAAATAATTGGTTTTGTTGCTTTACATATTCATACTATAGAATTAGCAGAGATAAGAAGTTTAGTTGTAAAAAAAGAGTATAGAAAATCAGGTATTGCTAAAATATTAATACAAAAAGCTATTGATGAAGCAAAAGAGATTAATTTGAAAAGATTATTGGTTTTAACATACAAAAAAGAGTTATTTGAATTATTTGATTTTGTTGAGATACCAAAAGAGTCTATTCCCGAGACAAAAATATGGGCAGATTGTATAAAATGTAAGCATTTTCCTATATGCGATGAGATCTCTTTAACTTTAGATATTTAGCAACGCCAATTTATAATTTAAACTTTAGCTGATAATAAATCATCAATAACAGTTTGACGATTTGTTATCTCTAACTTTTTACAAGCACTTTGAAAAGCTTCATCTTCCCCTACTACGAAACACATATTTTTAGCTCTTGTAATTGCAGTATATAAAAGCTTTGTATTGTGCATGATAAAATGGCTAAATGTCATAGGGATAAGAGCAGTATCATACTCCATACCTTGAGTTTTATGTATAGTTAAACAATATGCTAAAGATATTAAGTTGTCTAAAGTATCAAAATCATAAAAAACAACCATATCATCATTTGGATAGAGTATTATAAGTTTAGAATTTTTATGATCAACTTTTATAACCATACCTAATTGACCATTGAAAACTCTTTTCTCTATAAAATCTAAACTTCCACTTTTATATAGTTTCATAGTTTGAGCTTTCATATTTTCATTTTTTATATGGATAACTTTATCTGCTAGTTTATATTCATAAAGTTTTTTTTGTATCCCTTTTGACTTTGTATTATTGATAAGTTTTTGCAAATTTATATTTAAATTTTCTACACCTAAAGTACCACTTTTTATAGGAGTTATTACTTGAAAAAGTGTTAAAAAAGATGCTATCTCTTTGTTTTTTATAAACTTATACATAGGTTCTAT
>Ga0164318_10003093_pt1 | contig 15701 bp, 28 predicted proteins | sample GuaBasSedimGuay9_FD_113734 | JGI IMG/M metagenome (GOLD analysis project Ga0164318, IMG submission 113734) | Subseafloor sediment microbial communities from Guaymas Basin, Gulf of California, Mexico - Guay9, Core 4571-4, 0-3 cm | ecosystem: Environmental > Aquatic > Marine > Hydrothermal vents...
AATGCCTGGTGACAATGTGACGATTACGGCAGAGCTTATAACGCCGATAGCCATGGAAAAAGAATTGAGATTTGCCATCAGGGAAGGCGGACGGACAGTCGGCGCAGGTGTTGTGAGTGAAATTATCGAATAAAGAGAAAGATTAACATAATGATAATGAATACTAAAATCAGGATCAGGCTCAAGGCATATGATCATAAGCTTCTGGATCAATCCGCGGGAGACATTGTAGATACGGCCAATAAAACAGGAGCAAAAGTTGTCGGACCGATACCTCTTCCAACAAGAATCAACAAGTATTGTGTTCTGCGATCTCCACATGTTGATAAAAAATCACGAGAACAGTTTGAAATAAGAACACATAAACGGCTTTTAGATATTCTGGATCCGACTCAGCAAACGGTTGATGCTTTGATGAAACTGGATCTTTCCCCTGGTGTAGATGTAGAGATAAAACTATAGACGTCATTTGATTATAGCAAAAAAAGATTGATAAAAGGTGATGAATTCCACTTTCTATGAATTCATCAAAAAGGATAGAAAGAAAGTAATGTGTAAAGGACTGATAGGTAAAAAATTGGGAATGACAGCACTGTTTACCTCTGATGGTGAATATATACCGGTAACGGTGGTTCAAATAGGTCCGTGTGTGGTTACCCAGATAAAGGCTATGTCTTCTGATGGATATAATGCAATCCAATTGGGCTTTGGTGAGAAGAAAAAGTCTCGTATTAACAAACCAATGCAGGGGCATCTTAAAAAAAGCGGGGCATGGTATTTTGAATTTCTGCGTGAAGTCTCCGTGGATGATCCCGGCGAATACACACTTGGCCAGATAATAAGTTTGGATGTATTCACTGTCGGAGAACGTGTTGATGTCAGCGGTACAACCAAAGGACGGGGGTTTGCTGGTGTGATTAAGCGTCACGGATTTCATGGCGGAAAGAAAACCCATGGTAGTCGCAGTCATAGAATTCCTGGGTCCATCGGTTGCAGTGCTTGGCCTGCAAAAGTTATCAAAGGCAAGAAAATGCCCGGCCAATATGGAAATAAGCGTAAAACGGTTCGAAATCTGGAAATTGTTGATATCAGGCCGGAACAAAACCTTATGCTGATAAAAGGTGCTGTTCCGGGTTCCGGTTATGGTTTGGTTGAAATCAAAAAACTCAAATTTACAAAATAGAATTTCTGAGACGTTATTATGGCTGTTGTAGATGTAATAAATAATAAGGCAGAAAAAGTTTCGCAGACCGATCTTGCGGACACCATATTCAATATCCCCGTTAAAGGGAGTATATTGCATGAAGTTGTGGCAATGCAGCTTGCAAAAAAACGTTCTGGTACTGCGGCTGTAAAACATAGAAGTGATGTCAGAGGTAGTGGTAGAAAACTTTTCAGACAAAAAGGAACAGGACGTGCTCGTAGAGGTGATATTAAATCACCACTTTTAAGAGGAGGAGGCTCTGTTTTTGGCCCTGATCCCCGATCATATGCATACAAGGTTCCAAAAAAAGTCAGAAAACTGGCACTTAAAATGGCCTTGAGCAGTAAATTGCAAGACGAAAAACTTGTCGTGCTTAACAAGTTTGAACTTGATGAAATTAAGACCAGGGGATTTGTTAAGGTTATGAGGGCATTAGACATAAAGAACGCATTAATTATAACCGACAAAAAGAATAAAAACCTGGAGCTTTCAGCCAGGAACGTTCCCCAAATAAAAGTGTTGAGAGTCGAAGGGTTAAATGTATATGACATTCTTAAATACAAGAATGTAGTTTTGCTTGAGTCTTCGATAAAAAGTATTGAAGGGAGGCTGCCCGAATGAATCCGTATGATATTATTAAGCGGCCCTTGATTACTGAAAAGACCAATATTCAAAAAGAGAATTACAACCAGGTGACCTTTGAGGTAGATCGTAAGGCGAACAGGGTTGAGATTAAAAGGGCTATCAAAAATATTTTTAATGTAAATGTGACCACCGTAAGAACAATGCAGGTTAAGGGCAAGACCAAACAAAGAGGCAAGATTGTTGGGAAGCGCCGAAACTGGAAGAAGGCAATCGTTAAATTGATGCCTGGTGAACGTATAGATTTTTTTGAAGGAGCTTAAAGAGGCATATCATGGGCATAAAAAAAGTAAAACCTACCTCTCCCGGGAGGCGTTCCCAATCATATTCAGGGTTTGACGAGATTACGAGCGCTACACCTGAAAAGAGCCTGCTAAGGGTTATTAAGAAGACCGGCGGCCGTAATGTCCACGGTCGTATTACATGCAGGCATCGTGGGGGTGGAAGTAAGCGGCATTACAGGGTTGTCGATTTTAAAAGAGATAAGACAGGCATTCCTGCAAGGGTTGCCACAATAGAGTACGATCCGAATCGGTCTGCAAGAATTGCTCTTTTGCATTATGCGGATGGTGAAAAGCGGTACATTCTGGCTCCGGTTAATCTTAAGGTCGGTGATACTGTGATTTCAGGACCTGAAGCAGATATTAAGCCCGGCAATACGTTGATGTTAAGAAATATCCCACTGGGTACGCATATTCATAACATCGAATTACATATTGGGAAAGGTGGTCAGATTGTCAGGAGCGCCGGGACATTTGCTCAGTTGATGGCAAAGGAAGATCGATATGCCCTGATAAAGCTTCCATCCGGCGAAGTTCGAATGGTTCTTTTAAATTGTAAGGCTACTATTGGCCGGCTCGGAAATGTGGTTCATGAGGATATATCTTTGGGGAAAGCAGGGCGTAAGCGTTGGCTCGGCAGGCGGCCTAAGGTTAGAGGTGTTGCCATGAATCCGGTTGATCATCCAATGGGCGGCGGTGAGGGGAGATCTTCTGGCGGACGGCACCCATGCAGTCCATGGGGTGTTCCTTCAAAAGGTTTTAAGACACGCCGAAAAAGGAAAAGTAGTCGATTAATCGTCAAAAAGCGTACAAGCAAATAGCAGGAGAAGTTATGCCACGGTCGTTGAAAAAAGGTCCCTTTGTTGATTCGAAACTATTAAAGAAAGTGCTGATGGCCCAAGAGACTCGGAGCAGCAGAGTTGTCAAAACTTGGTCTCGAAGGTCGACAGTTGTGCCAGAAATGGTTGGTATTACACTGGCGGTTCATAATGGAAGAAAGTTCATTCCCGTATTTATATCGGAAGACATGGTGGGGCATAAGCTGGGTGAATTCTCACCAACACGAACTTATTATGGGCACGCTTCGGATAAGAAATCAAGGGTAACAAGGTAAGACCTTCAGAAAAGGAAGTGTTTGTAATGGAAGTTAGAGCCGTATTGAGATATGTACGCATTTCTCCTCAGAAAGTTCGCATGATGGTTGGTGCTGTGAAGGGGAGACGGGTAGAGGATGGTTTGAATATACTCAAATTTATGCCGCAGAAGGCGGCGTTTATTGTTGAGAAAATTATTCGCAGTGCTGTAGCGAATGCTGATCAAAATATGGATATTGACATAGATTCAATGGTTATTCGAAACATCATTGCAGACCAGGGCCCCACGTTGAAACGTTTTAGAGCAAGGGCACGCGGCAGGGGAACACGCATATTAAAAAGGACTTCTCATATTACGGTCATTTTAGCTGAAGATTCGATATAAAAGGGGGTAAAAGCTTGGGCCAGAAAGTAAATCCTATAGGATTGAGGTTGGGTATTGTTAAAACCTGGGATTCGCGGTGGTATGCTGGAAAGAAATACGCTGATTATATCCTGGAAGATTATAATATAAGGAAATTTATAAAAAAAAGACTCTACCATGCAGGTATTTCCAAGATCGAAATTGAAAGGTCGTCCAAGCGTGTCAAACTGCGCGTTTTTACGTCTAGGCCTGGGATTGTCATTGGTAAAAAGGGAGCTGAAATTGCGTTGCTCAAGAAAGAGCTTGAAAAGATCGTATCCTATGAAGTTATTATCGATATTCAGGAGGTAAGAAAACCCGAGATTGATGCTCAACTTGTAGCCGAGAATATTGCTCTCCAGATTATACGAAGGGTTGCATTCAGGCGTGCCATGAAGCGTGGTATTTCTTCAGCCATGCGTTTTGGTGCCAAAGGGATAAAGGTTATTTGTTCAGGTCGTCTGGGTGGTGCTGAAATGGCGAGAACCGAACAGTATAGAGAGGGCCGCATACCTTTGCATACCTTGAGAGCCGATATAGACTACGGTTATATTGATGCCCGTACAACATATGGGATAATTGGAATCAAGGTATTTATTTTTAAAGGTGAGATTTTGAAAAAGGATTCGGAAAAAATCGAAATTTAACTTGTTGCTTTTAAAAGATTTTTTACAAGCTTATCTAAATTATTATTATTATTAATGAGGAGACCTTTGAAAATGAAATATTTTTTAAAGGTTTAATGCAGTATGGAGATATAGAATATGCTCAGTCCCAAGAAGGTAAAATATCGGAAGCAGCAAAAAGGTAGAACAAAAGGGGCTTCGTACAGGGGCTGTAATCTTGATTTTGGTGAATTTGGACTGCAAGCCATAGAATGCGGAAGAATCAACTCAAAGCAGATTGAAGCCGCTCGTGTTGCAATGACCCGTCATGTTAAAAGAGGCGGAAAGATATGGATAAAAATATTTCCTGACAAGCCGTTTACCAAAAAACCTGCTGAAGTTAGGATGGGAAAAGGAAAGGGGCCTCCTGAAGGATGGATTGCAGTTGTTCGTCCCGGAAGAATCCTTTATGAAATGGAGGGTATTCCCAGGCATATGGCAAAGGAAGCCCTCAGGCTTGCTTCACATAAACTTTCTGTAAAAACTAGATTCATAGAAAGGGGTAATTTGTGATGAAAGCGAGTGAGATCAGAGAGTTAAGCTTGGAAGAAAAGGTGCGGAAAGCAAACGATCTTAAAGAGGAACTGTTTAATCTACGCTTTCAGCACGAAATTGGTCAGCTTGAAAATCCCCAGAAGATGAAGCAGATCAAGCGAGAAATCGCCAGGGTGAAAACCATAATAAAAGAATCTTAACCTATATAAGTCAGAAGAAAATAAATATTTGTCACAAAGTTACAAAGACCCAAAGGATATATTTATTATTATTTCTTAGTGTCTTGGAGTTTTGGTGGCAGTGGAAATAAATTTGAAAATGAAAGCATAAATTTCATAACTTAAAAACTAATTATATCAAATAACAGGCTAAAAATGGTTATTGCCATGACAAAACGATTTTTAAGAAGACAGATGGTGGGGACAGTGGTCAGCGCGAAGATGGATAAGACAGTAATTGTCCTGGTTGAGAGGCTGTTTAAGCATAAACTTTATCAAAAGTATGTCCGGAGACGGTCAAAATATGCTGCTCACGACAAAAGTAATGTCTCACGGGTTGGAGATAAAGTTTTGATAACCCAGTCCAGACCGCTTAGCAAGACTAAAAGATGGCGTGTGAGCAAAATAGTCGAAAAAGCTGTTTGATTGTTATATGACATGATGGATTCGATTTTTTTTACGAATTAGTCATTATATAAGGAAAGTTAAGAAGATGATTCAGGCTGAAACGAGGTTGACCGTAGCAGATAATTCAGGAGCCAAGATATTGTATTGCATAAAAGTCCTTGGAGGTTCCCGTAGACGATATGCAAGTGTTGGTGACATAATTGTTGTATCTGTTAAAGAAGCTATTCCTAATACCAAGGTCAAAAAAGGAGATGTGGTAAAAGCTGTTGTTGTTCGTACCAAAAAGGAAATTAGGAGACTGGATGGATCATATATAAGATTTGATGATAATTCTGCTGTTTTAATTTCACAAACCAAAGAACCTATTGGCACCCGCATATTTGGTCCGGTGGCAAGGGAACTGCGGGGCAAAAGGTTTATGAAAATCATTTCGCTGGCCCCTGAGGTATTATAGTCATGAGTTAATGGCTGTGGGTACAGAGTGAACGGTTATCAGTTAATAGTAATAAGTAATCAGTTGCAAATGAGCAGTGACTTCAACGAGCTAAAGTTTTATAAGTTGTGAAATATTACGGATCTGTGGAGAAGCGATTAATGGCCCAAAATAATTGGCATATAAAGAAAGACGACAAGGTAAAAGTTCTTGTTGGCAAAGACAAAGGAAAGATTGGTAAGGTGCTGAGTATCAAAAGGAAGAGTAATCGTCTTCTTATTGAAAATATAAATATTATCAAACGGCATACAAGGCCCAGTGCCAGTAATAGACAGGGCGGTATTGTCGAGACTGAAGCTCCTATCCACTGGTCCAACGTTATGTTGATGTGCAGCAAATGCGTAACACCTGTACGTATAAAGATGAAACGGCTTGAGGATGGAAAAAAAGTGCGCGTTTGCAGGAAATGCAACGAAATCATAGATTCTTAGAGCCCAGTGACGGAGGAAGTGAATGTCACAGTTAAAAAGTTACTATCATAAAGAGGTTGTTCCCAGGTTGATTGAGACCTTTAAGTATAAAAACATAATGGAGGTCCCAAAACTTGAGAAAATAGTTTTGAATATGGGATTAGGTGAAGCGATTCATAATATCAAATTGCTTGATTCAGCTTCGGAGGAACTTAAGATTATAGCTGGCCAGCAACCGGTTGTAACCCGTGCGAAAAAATCGATAGCGGCGTTTAAGTTGCGGGAAGGAATGCCGATAGGATGCATGGTTACCCTTCGATGCAACCGGATGTACGACTATTATTACAAACTGGTCAATATAGCGTTGCCTCGTGTTCGTGACTTCAGAGGTCTTTTGGGAAAAGCTTTGGATGGTCATGGCAATTATTCATTGGGTATCAAAGAACATATTATTTTTCCGGAAATCGATTACGATAAAATTGATAAGATTAAAGGCCTTAATATCTCCATAGTTACAACTGCAAAGACTGATGAAGAGGGGAAAGAACTGTTAAAGCTGATGGGGATGCCGTTTAGAAATTGAAAATTTAAGATTTGGGAATGAAGGATAAGCATTGACGGTTGAAGTTTTAAGAAATATTTAATCTTTAATAGTCAGTTTAAAGAGGGAGGAAAATTTGGCAAGAAAAGCTCTTAGAATGAAGGCAAAGAAAGAACCTAAATTCAAAGTGAGGCGGTATAACCGCTGTCCCATTTGCGGCAGACCGAGAGGGTTTTTAAGGAAGTTCGGAATTTGTCGAATCTGTTTTCGGAATCTTGCTTCGGAAGGTAAGCTCCCTGGTGTAGTGAAATCAAGCTGGTAATATTGTAAAACAGGTTTTAAGTGTTAAGTTTTAGGTTTTAATCGGGCTTGAAACTTGGAACCTTATCCATATTTTTAAAACATAAAACTTAAAACGATTTCAATAACGGAGAAGACTATGGCGATGAGTGATCCAATTGCGGACATGTTGACCCGGATCAGAAATGCCGGTAAGGCAAAGTTCAATAGTGTTGATATTCCCGGATCAAAGTTAAAAACCGAGTTGGCCAGAGTATTAAAGGATGAAGGATTTATAAGAAATTATAAATTTATTAAAGATAATAAGCAGGGGATATTGCGTGTCTATCTTAAGTACGATGAAAAACAGTCCAACACAATTATCGGTCTTGGAAGAGTCAGTAAACCGAGCAGACGCTTTTATTTAAAGAGCAAGGATATAAAACCGGTTTTGAACGGTATGGGAATTGCGATTTTATCAACATCAAAAGGAATAATGACTGATAAAAAAGCCAGGTCTGAAAATTTAGGAGGAGAGATTCTCTGCAATATTTGGTAGATCTGTCATTCGTCGCTGGCAAATTATTATTAATTCTGATGACCGATGACGGATGCTTATTGACCGATGACAAAAGGAAGTAATCAATGTCCAGAGTAGGCAAAACACCAATATCGATACCAGATAATATTAAAATAAAATATATAGACAGGGTAATTACAGTAGAATCTGAAAAAGGGGTCCTTACAAGAGCAATTCATCCTGCCGTGGATCTTAAAATAGAAGACGGGATGATAAGGGTGGATGTTGTTGATAATAACAGGACCAACCGTGCTTTGCGTGGACTTACGCGGAGCCTTGTAGCTAATATGGTTACCGGCGTGACCAAAGGGTTTGAAAGGATTCTGGAGATACACGGTATCGGCTATCGTGCCATACTTAACGATAACCGAATTGAATTTAATATTGGGTATTCACATCCTGTTAATTTTGATCTTCCTGAGGGTGTTTCAGCCACAGTTGACAAGAAAAATGTTATCAGGCTTACCGGCATTGATAAAGAATTGATGGGACATGCCGCTGCATCAATCAGGAGATTGAAACCTCCGGAACGCTATAAGGGTAAAGGGATAAAGTACGCTGAGGAACGTATTCAGCGTAAGGCCGGAAAGACAGGGGTTAAAGAAGCATAAGGATATTGAAGATGGGGAAGCTGAATTTAAAGAAAAAAGCACATTTAAAGAGAAAAAAAAGAATTAGAAAACATCTGGTTGGCACGCAGCAGCGGCCCAGGTTGAATGTTTTTCGAAGTTCAAAACATATTTATGCCCAGATCATTGATGATGAGCATGGTCATACTCTTGTGGCTGCATCAAGTCAGGAAAAAATTGTAAAAGAACAACCTGAACTTGAAAACAAAGTTGCAACTGCAAGTTTCATAGGGAAACTTATCGGCGAACGGGCCATTAAAAAAGGTTTAAAAAAGGTCGTTTTTGACCGTGGCGGGTTTCTATTTCACGGGCGTGTAAAAGCTGTATCTGATGGTGCGCGTGAAGCAGGCCTCGATTTTTAGCCGTTTTGATTAATGTATCTATTTAACTAATGGGCGAAGGAGGAAAATTTTTGTTCAAGCAGGATAAAGGCGAAGATCAGTTAATCGACAAGGTTGTTTACATTAACCGGGTTGCGAAAGTTGTTAAAGGCGGCCGCAGGTTTAGCTTCAGCGCTATCGTTGTTGTCGGTGATGGCGAAGGGAGTGTCGGTTATGGGCTTGGGAAAGCCGGTGAGGTGCCTGAAGCGATTCGTAAAGGAATAGAAAAAGCGAAAAAAAGCATGGTCAAGGTATCTTTGGTTGATGGAACAATACCATATGTAGTTATCGGAAAATATGGAGCGGGACGGGTTTTGTTGAAACCTGCTTCCCAAGGAACCGGTCTTATTGCAGGTGGTGCTGTTCGGGCGGTACTTGAAGCTGTTGGCGTTCAGAACATTCTTACAAAATGTATGGGGTCACATAATGCTCATAATGTTGTTAAAGCTACCATTGAAGGGCTTTGCCAGTTGCAGAGCCGTGAGCAGGTTGCCTCCAGACGGGGTACAAGAGTGGAAGACCTCTAAAATTGAAGATTAGAAAATGAATGACAATTAAAGATTGGAAATACAAAGATTTATAAAAGTTGTAACGCGCCAGCTTTTTGAAAATATGACCACTCGATCGAAATCGATTTGTTCCAAAGAACTAAAATATCACCGAAAATCAATATTCCGCCGGCAGTGGCAAATCAAGAGGGTTGATAAATGTCCGGAACATTAAAAGTAACTCTTGTTAAAAGTATGATTGGAAGACCGGAAAAGCACCGCAGGGTGCTACGCGGTATGGGGCTGACAAAAATTAACAAAACGGTTGAGCTTAAAGATACGGCTTCCATTCGTGGTATGGTCAACGCTGTATCGCACATGGTTAAAGTTAAGGAGAAGATTGATGAATCTGAATGAATTGTCACCTCCAAAAGGATCCCGTAGACCGCGAAAGCGTGTTGGACGTGGAGTTGGATCAGGCAATGGTAAAACAGCTGGAAGGGGGACAAAGGGATATAATAGCCGCTCTGGCGGTGGAGTAAGGCCTGGTTTTGAGGGCGGGCAGATGCCTCTCCATCGTCGGCTTCCCAAACGTGGTTTTACAAATATTTTCAAAAAGAAGATAGCAGTGATTAATATTCGGGATCTGTCGAAATTTGAAAACGGGAGTATTGTGGATGAAGCGGCACTTATTAAAACCGGTCTTGTTAAAGGGAGAAGAGACGGGATTAAGTTGCTCGGCCATGGAGAGATCAAAATACCCCTAACGATAAAGGTAAACATGCTTAGTAAAAGTGCCAGGGAGAAGATCATCGAAGCCGGCGGAAATGTAGAGGTTTTATAACATGCTTGGCGGCGGGTTTGGTAATATATTCAAGATTCCTGAACTAAAGAAAAGAATTTATATCACATTAGCACTCCTTGTTGTTTACCGTGTGGGCGTGCATGTTCCCACACCGGGTATAGACGGTACGGCACTGGCTACCTTTTTTGCAGGGAAAAAAGGGACTTTGCTCGGTCTTTTTGATATGTTTTCAGGCGGTGCATTAGAGAGGCTTTCTGTTTTTGCTCTTGGAATTATGCCCTATATCAGTGCGTCTATAATTTTGCAGCTTTTAACTGTGACAATACCGCATCTCGAGCGGTTGTCAAAAGAAGGTGAGCAGGGACGCAAAAAAATTACCCAGTACACCCGTTACGGTACCATCTTGTTAAGTGTCATCCAGGGATTTGGTATTAGCATTGGACTTGAGAGTATGAGTTCCCCTGGCGGTGCTCCGGTGGTGATACATCCCGGTTGGGAATTCAGGATCATGACTGTTATGACACTGACGGCTGGAACAGCGTTTATTATGTGGCTGGGTGAACAGATTACCGAACGTGGCATAGGTAACGGTATTTCGTTGATTATCTACGCCGGTATTATTGTCCGGATGCCGAATGCGATCGGAAACACATTCCGTCTCCTTTCAACAGGTGAAATGGGAATATTCTCCGTGCTCATTTTGCTTGTACTGATGATACTTGTGGTGGCTTTCATTATCTATGTGGAGCAGGGTCAGAGGCGTATACCGGTTCAATATCCTAAAAGGGTTGTCGGCCGCAAGATGTATGGCGGCCAGAGTACCCATCTACCGTTGAAAGTTAATACATCCGGTGTCATACCGCCGATTTTTGCTTCGTCAATTATAATGTTTCCAGCAACTATTGCCAGTTTCATAACCATTCCGTGGATGCAGAGTTTGGCTTCGATGATGAGACCGGGCAATATTATGTATGAATCGATATATGTCGGGTTTATATTCTTTTTTTGTTACTTTTATACTGCAGTCACCTTTAATCCTGCTGATGTTGCCGATAATATGAAAAAACAGGGTGGGTATATTCCGGGGATCCGTCCGGGCAAGCGCACGGCGGATCACATTGACAGGGTGTTAACCCGTATTACACTTGGAGGCGCCATATATGTTTCTGCAGTATGCGTACTTCCATCGATTTTAATAACAAAGTTTAACGTTCCTTTTTATTTCGGCGGTACCGCACTTCTGATCGTTGTGGGGGTGGCGATCGATACGATTCAGCAAATAGAATCTCATATGCTAACCAGGCACTATGAAGGATTTTTAAAAAAGAGGCGGGTCTAAAATGAAGGGCCGACGGGGGGGGGATACAGTATGGCAAAGGAAGAGGCGATTAAGGTTGAGGGTACGGTGCTTGAAACGCTGCCCAATGCAATGTTTAAGGTAGAACTGGAAAATAAGCACCAGGTGCTTGCCCATATTTCCGGGAAAATGCGCATGCATTTTATAAAAATCCTTCCCGGGGACAAAGTTTCGGTTGAACTTTCACCCTACGATCTGTCCAGAGGCAGAATAACATACAGATCAAAGTAGCTGAAATTTCCATGCTGAATACCGGATGCTATAAATTAAATAGTTATCAAGTTTATGCATCGAATATAAAGAATCAGGAACCAGGTATTGATTAAAAGGAGTATATCGTATGAAAGTTAGAGCATCGGTTAAGAAGATATGCGCTAAGTGTAAAATTGTTCGCAGGAAAGGGGTTGTCAGGGTTATCTGCGAAAATAAACGACACAAACAGAGGCAAGGATAAAGGAGGATAAGCTTTGGCAAGAATTGCAGGTGTTGATTTACCGCGAAGTAAGCGGGTTGAGATAGGATTGACATATATTTATGGTATAGGTCCAAGCATATCAAAACGAATACTCCATAAGCTTAATATTGATCCGGATACCAAGACAGATGATTTGTCAGAGACTGATGTGAATAGAATCCGTAAGGTGATTGATGGAGAATGCAAAGTTGAAGGAGAACTTCGTACACAAGTTTCTATGAATATCAAGAGATTGATGGATCTAGGATCTTATCGTGGGCTTCGCCATCGAAAATCGCTTCCGGTGCGGGGACAGCGGACAAGTACAAATGCACGTACTCGGAAAGGACCTAAAAGGTCTGCTATAAAGAAAAAAGGCGGAGTTAAAAAGAAGTAAACTAGTAAAAGGTAAAGGCATAATACATGGCGAAAAAAAAAATCCGGACTAAAAAGAGAGAAAAAAAGAATATATCAACCGGCGTTGTACATATCCAGTCGACGTTTAACAATACAATCGTTACAATTACAGATCCTGCCGGAAATGTTATAGCTTGGTCCAGCTCAGGTGTTCAGGGATTTAAGGGATCACGGAAGAGCACCCCATTTGCTGCTCAGCTAGCAGCGGAGGATGCAGCAAAAAAGGCAATGGAGCATGGAATGAAAAACGTTGAAGTGTATGTTAAAGGCCCGGGCTCCGGCCGAGAAGCAGCCCTTCGGTCGCTACAAGCCGCGGGATTCAATGTTTTGATGATTAAAGACGTAACACCCATACCGCATAATGGCTGTCGGCCGCCAAAACGACGCAGGGTTTAAAAATTGATTATTGACGATTGACTATTTAATGTGATTGCTTTGCCCTATAGTTTTTGTTTATAAAAATAGAATTAGAATAAATCCTTAAGTATTCAATTTTCAATCGAAAATATACAATTATTTTCGATAAGGGAATCATAATTATTAGAAAATTTTGCTACAAAAATAACAAAATTTATAAATAATAAAATAGGGGGGAATACTTGGCACGATACATAGGTTCGGTATGCCGGCTATGCCGGCGTGAAAACTTGAAAATGTTTCTTAAAGGAGATCGTTGTTATTCCGACAAGTGTGCTTTTGATAGACGTAGTTATCCGCCGGGTCAGCACGGTCAGCGCCGTGGAAGAAAAATTTCGGACTACGGGATTCAGCTAAGAGAAAAACAGAAGGTAAAACGAATGTACGGGCTTTCAGAGAAGCAGTTTCATCTGTTTTTCAAGAGAGCGGATAAACAGAAAGGTATAACCGGAACAAATTTGCTGGTAATGCTGGAGCGCAGGATTGACAATGTGGTTTATCGTCTGGGCTTTGTTAATTCTCGAACTCAAGGTCGCCACTTTGTCGGACACAATCACTTTCTTGTTAACGGCAGAAAAGTAAATATCTCGTCATACCTCACTAAAATAGGCGATGTGGTCGAAATCCGGGAGAAAAGCCGTAAAATTCAGGCCATAGGAGATTCACTAGATACCGTGGTTCGGAGAGGGATTCCACAATGGCTTGATTTGGAAAAGGAGAATTTAAGAGGGATTGTAAAAGGTTTCCCCACCCGTGAAGATATAACAACTCCCATTCAGGAGCAACTTATAGTGGAGCTTTATTCAAAGTAGAGTAAGATTCGGGATATGAGATGTTGAATGTAATATCATCACACACCCAATGTTGATTTTCACATATCTTTCTAATCATCCTCTGAGAACAAAATTGGAGATATAATGATGTTATCGAATGAGCTCATGTGTATAAACTGGCAAAAGATGATAAAGCCGGAAAAGGTTCAGGTAAACAGTAATCCCTCTTATGGCAAGTTCGTTTGTGAACCTCTTGAAAGGGGATTTGGCATAACAATTGGGAATTCTTTGAGGCGGATCATACTTTCTTCTCTTTATGGAGCTGCTATTGTATCCATAAAGATTGACGGTGTTATGCATGAATTCAGTGTTATTGAAGGTATATACGAAGATGTTTCTGAAATCATTCTTAATTTAAAAGAGGTACGCTTTAAGATTTCCGATCCTGAACCGAAAACGGTACATATCGATGCAGAGGGAAAATGTGAGGTTACTGCAGGTGATATTATCAGTGATGACGGAAGGTGTGAGGTGATAAATTCTGATCGCCATATTGCAACACTGTCAGATAACGCAAAATTGAAGATGACCATGACCGTCAAAACAGGCAAAGGGTATTCCTTATCCGAAGGTAACAAGGATGAAGACGCACCCTTAGGGACAATACCGATAGATGCGGTTTTCTCACCTATTAAACGTGTAACCTATGTGGTGGGCAATGCCCGTGTTGGCCAGAAAACCGACTATGACAAACTTACCTTAGAGGTCTGGACAGACGGGAGTATCTTGCCCGAGGACGCTGTTGCATATGCTGCTAAGATTTTAAAGGAGCAGATGACGATTTTTATTAATTTTGACGAAGATCTTGAGCCGGAAGCTGAGAAAAAAGTTGAGGAAAAGGAAAAGATTACATTTAATGAGAATCTTTACAAAAGCGTTGAAGAACTTGAACTTTCTGTACGCAGTGCAAACTGTCTTAAGAATGCCAATATAGTTAAAATATATCAGCTGGTAAGAAAAACCGAGGCAGAGATGTTAAAAACCAAAAACTTTGGAAGAAAGTCTCTAAATGAGATTAAAGAAGTTTTAAGTGAAATGGAGCTTTCTCTTGGTATGAAGCTGGAAGGCTTTGAACCGCCTGAGGAAGACGTAAAGGAAGAGGAGTAGTTTGTTTCATGAGACACCGAAAAACCGGTTTAAAATTAAATAGAACAAGTAGTCACAGGACTGCCATGTTCAGGAATATGGTTACCTCTCTTTTTAAACATGAGCGTATCCGTACAACTGATGTCAAAGCAAAGGAATTAAGGAGATGGGCCGACAATTTGATTACGATGGCAAAACGCGGTGATCTTCATGCAAGGCGTCAGGCTCTTTCAATTGTAAGGGAAAAGGAAGTGGTTTATAAGCTGTTTGCGGAAGCTGCCAAAAGGTACGGCTCCGTATCCGGTGGTTATACCCGGATTGTTAAACTGGGGAGACGTCCTGGAGATGCAGCACCAATTTCCTTGATAGAGCTGGTTTTCTCCGAAGAGAGGAAAAAGAAGAAAAAAACCAAAAAGAAAGCCAAAGGTGCTGTAGAGAAAAAGCAGGTTGCTGAAAAGAAAGAAGCTGAAGAAAAGAGAGCGGAAGAGCAGAAAGAGGCTGCAACAAAAGAAAAAGCAACTGAAAAAAAGAAAGATATGCTCGACAAAGAAAAAGATGTGACTGAAGAAAAAGAAGCAGAGGTAAAAACCGGATCCACTACTGAAGATTCAGATGATTTGTTTGAGAAGCAGGCCGGGGCGCCTCCTGTTAAGTTAGAAGAAACTGAATTCAAAGAACCTGAAGTTAAAGATACTGAAGATGATGCCGGAGATTCCAAAGTGAAAGAATAACCCGTGCCTCTGATTTCAATATCAAAAAGCCCTGCCTGAGAAGACAGGGCTTTTTTTATGTGACATAGGAAAATATCTTTCAATATTCCAGCTCGAAACTTCGGGCAAAAGCCATCTGTCTGCCCAGCGGTAAAAAATCGTTTCTGTATTTTTTTTGTGATGTCGGGCGAGCTTTTTTTTAAAAAGGAGTTGCTTCAAACGCTTTACGGATGCTTGCAATTGTCAGCCCTTCAACAAAGATGTATGCGGCTTCTGTAATTATAGCGCGAACCACATTGCCATGAATGGCGGCGGTGATTAATGTAATGGTACCGCCGTCGCTGTGTACGATGAGAATAGCATAGTCAATATTACATGCCTTCAAGAGTTCGGGCAGGTATGTTAAAGATTC
>Ga0164318_10003094_pt1 | contig 15698 bp, 9 predicted proteins | sample GuaBasSedimGuay9_FD_113734 | JGI IMG/M metagenome (GOLD analysis project Ga0164318, IMG submission 113734) | Subseafloor sediment microbial communities from Guaymas Basin, Gulf of California, Mexico - Guay9, Core 4571-4, 0-3 cm | ecosystem: Environmental > Aquatic > Marine > Hydrothermal vents >...
ACATCACCAACAAAAGCAACTTGATGTCCGGCCTCACGCCACTTGGCAATTTCCTCGATACCACCGGGAAAACGGGTTTTACCCATAGCCAATGTGTGCAGTGGGATATCAGGACGACTCCAGGCATCACCTGCCGGGGAGAAATCATCGGTATTGATCTCACCTTCAACTTTAAATACTTTAACAGTAATGGTCTCAGCCAGTTCAGGTTTAGAGGTAAACCACTCGGCCTGAGCCCAGCTATCAACGACTTTTTGTGCAGCAGCATTGTCTTTAGCTAAAGTAACAACTTGCTCCGCTGCATCATAGACGTAGGTCATAGATGACAGAGCTTTTGCCGCCTCGTCAGCAAGGTCAGCATCACTCAGTGCAGAAATCAGACATTGGACGTTATAACCACCAATCATCGTACCAAGAATCTGTACTGCTTTAACTTTGTCGATCAATGGGGAGGACTTGGTTCCAGCAACAATTTCTGCCAGAAAAGCCGCCTTGACTTCAGCAGCCGGATCAACCCCGGGGGAAATCCGCTCAGTCAGCAGATTAAGTAAAAACTCTTCTTTGCCTGCGGGAGGATTCTGTAACAGCTCGCAAACTCCGGTGGTCTGTTCAGGAGTTAAAGGTAAGGCTGGAATCCCTTGAGCATTCCGTTCTTCTTCTAGTTTAAGATAAGCTTCGATCATCTCGCTCCTCCAAGTATCAGTTTCGCAGCACAGGCTGCACGATTAACGCTTCGTCAACAATTTTCTGGACGCTGACAGATCCATTTTTGAATCATAAATATTGCATACTGTATACGATTTATCACCATTCTGTCAATCAACAGATCATGGGAAATATGTAACTCAGCCGGATAAAATAACCACATTAAGAGACAGGAAGATAGTAAACCAAAGACATGTAATGACTTACTATGTCACACTGTCGATATACATTGAAGTTAGCCGCAAAACAACTAATTTTAAAGTTTGGAGACCGTATGTTTGAATTACTTCTACTTGTCACTATCATCCTCATTGCACTCAGTCAATTTCTACCAAAAACAGACTAAAAAAGCCCTGTCAACGTGAGTCGACAGGGCCAAAAGAATCAAATTTTAAAGGAAATCCTATAATACCTTCAATAATTCAACATCAAAAACTAATGTTGAGTTTGGCGGAATCATGGGTGGTGCCCCACGCTCTCCATAAGCCAGATCAGCAGGAATGACCAGGTGCCATTTTGCACCCTCTTTCATCAACTGCAAAGCTTCAGTCCAGCCTGCAATAACACCATTAACCGGAAAGCTGGCAGGCTCTCCACGTTTGTACGAACTGTCAAACTCAGTCCCATCAATCAAAGTGCCTCGATAATGGACTTCAACCTTGGCAGCAGCGGCTGGCATTGCACCGGTCCCAGCTTGAAGTACTTTATACTGCAGTCCACTGGCCAGGGTAACAACCCCTTCCTGCTTAGCATTGGTTATCAGGTATTCCTCACTTTTAGCAGCTGCTGTCGCCATGTCGGCCATCTGCTTCATTTGCATTTCCTGTTGAAAAGCAGTGAGAACCTCAGCCATTTCTTCATCACTGAGAACTGTTTTCTCACCTTTCAACACTGCTATTAAGCCGGCAGCAAGCTGATCTGCATCGAGATCCATCTTCTGTTGTTTCATATTGGTACCAATATTCATGCCGATGGCATAACCAAGTTTTTCCTGTTTGGTTTTTAATTGATCCTCAGCAGATACTGGAGCAGTCATAAAAACCGACAACAGTATTAAAATAAAAATTCTTTTCAATTTTATCTCCATAATTTTTGACAGAAAAAGCAAAATAAGCCCCGGTCGTTAAAACAACCGGGGCCTGAAAATATAACATTTACATTATTTGATAATTAAACCGTCCAGGTATGACCTTCCTGCATGATCTGATCCATAGTACGACCACGTTTTACCTTAACGGCATCAACCTGCTCATAAATCATATCATCGTAGGTTTTCTTTCGATCATCAGCAAAAATAACTCCAAATGCCAATGGCAGATCAATGTCAGGACGCATTCCCGCCAGAAGTATACCCATTTCAGCATTTTTCTCATCGTGAACCAGGATATCAGCTTCCTCAACTTTATTAACTCTGGCAGACTTGATAGCGAAACCATCTTGAACCAGGCAATATTGTTGATCAACGCCATAAATCATTTTCTCGCCATGACGTAAAATAATGTGAAAATCTGCGCCATGTTCCTTGCTGACAAGTTTTTCATGTGCACCGTCATTGTAAATAACGCAGTTGGCATAAATCTCCATAAAACTCAGGCCCTTATGTAAAGCCCCACGCACGCAGATTTCTTCATTCAACTTCATATTTCTATCGATTCCACGCGCAACAAAGGTTCCACCCAAGCTGAGAGCAACCTTTGCAGGAGCCATGGGGTAGTCAATAACACCATAAGGGCTGGTCTTGGAAACCTGTCCCATTTCAGACGTTGGTGAATATTGCCCCTTAGTCAGGCCATAGATTTTATTATTTATCAAAACATAGTTAAGATTAACGTTACGGCGAATCACATGGATAAAGTGGTTACCACCAATCGCAGTGGAGTCTCCATCACCAGAGATAACCCAAACATCCAAGTCTCTATTAGCCACTTTGAGACCGGCTGCAATCGGTGCAGCACGACCGTGAATCGTATGGAAACCATAGGTTTCCATGTAGTAAGGAAAGCGGCTGGAACAACCGATACCAGAAACAATTGCGACCTCATCACGTGGCTTACCAGCAGCAACCATGCCGCTACGTACAGCATTCATAATGGCAAAATCGCCGCAACCCGGACACCACATTACTTCAGCATTTGAAGCAAAATATTTTTTAGTTAGTTGAGTATCTGCCATGGTTTTAATCTCCTAACATTTCGTTGACTTTGTCGATAATCTCGTACTCGCGGAAGGGGTCGCCCTGTACCTTTGAGAGAGATTGAACATCAACCAGGAACTCGGCTCGCAGCATCAGGCTGAGTTGCCCCATGTTGAGCTCAGGCACCAGCACCTTATCAAAACGGCTGATAATTTCACCCAAATTTGGTGGGAACGGCCATACCCAGCGCAGATTGATACCGGAAACCGGCTTACCCTCTTCAATCAGACGATCTACAGCACCCTTAACCGCACCGTAAGTACCACCCCAACTGATCACCAGAATTTTATTGGATTCCTTACCGTTGACTTCAACGCCAGGGAGAACCTGTGCAAGGTTGTCAACTTTAGCCTTACGATATTCGGTCATTTTCTGGTGTGTCATTGGATCGTGGCTAACGGCACCAGTATCATCTTTTTCCAGAGTTCCGATACGGTGCTGGCAACCTTTTGTTCCGGGAATCGCCCAGTCACGTGCCAAAGTTTCAGGATCGCGCTTATAGGAAACATATTCTTCACCCGGATGTGCTTCAGGAACCCAGAAGTTAACATAGGGTCTCAGATCTTCCAGTTCTTCCATCTTTGGAACTTTCCAAGGACAGCTACCCTGACCGATATAACCATCAGTCAAAACAATAACCGGGGTACGATATTGCAGGGCAATCTTGGCAGCCTGGAAAGTGGCATCAAAACAATCTGCCGGGCTGTTAGCAGCAATGATCGGCATATAGCTGTCACCGTTACGTCCAAACATTGATTGCAACAGGTCAGATTGCTCAGTTTTAGTCGGTAGGCCAGTAGAAGGGCCACCACGCTGGACGTTAACAATAACCAAGGGAACTTCCAGAATAATCGCCATGCCAGCAGCTTCAGTTTTCAGTGCCAAGCCGGGGCCAGATGTTGTAGTAAATGCCAAAGCACCGGCACAAGAAGCACCAATAGCACTACAAATACCAGCAATCTCGTCTTCCATCTGCATGGTAACCAGATCAACATCCTTCATTTCAGATGCATAGTGAAGCAGATCAGTTGCAGGAGTAATTGGATACGATCCGATGAAAGGCAGCAAACCAGCTTTTTCACCTGCAGCAGCTATCGCCAAAGCGGCAGCATCATTACCAGTGATGTTACGGTACAGACCTTTTTCAATCTGTGCTGCACCCAGGTCGTAACGCTCCTGGAACATAATGGTCGTTTCACCATAATTCAAACCCGCTTTGAAGGCGAGGGTATTGGCTTGAGCAACTTTAAGTAGCGGTTTTTTTGCTTTTGGACCGAATTTTTCCTGGATAAAATCAAGAACCAGCTGTTTCTCTTTATTGAACAACCAGCACAAAACGCCCATGACAAAAAAGTTTTTACAACGATCCTTAGCGGCAATAGGCAGTTCCATCTCAGCTAAGGCTTCACGCACCAGAGTAAACATTGGGATCGCTTTAACATCGTAACCCTTCAGACTACCGTCTTCGAGAGGATTACTTGTATAACCAACTTTTTCCATTGCTTTTTCGGTAAAAGCATCGGAGTTGGTGATAATCATGCCACCCGCTTTGACAAACTTGGAGCTGTGCATGACCGCTGCTGGATTGAAAGCAACCAGAACATCTGGTGCATCACCAGCAGTGTAAATTTTATGATCACCCAGACACATCTGGAAACCGGAAATACCGGCAACGGTACCAGCAGGTGCACGGATTTCTGAAGGGTAATCGGGAAGGGAGTTAACATCATTACCGTCCAATGCAGCCAGAGCGGTAAGTTGATTTCCGATAAGCTGCATGCCATCACCGGAATCACCGGTGAATTTAATGACAATTTGCTCAGCACTTGTGAGTTTTGCGTTCTCTGCCATACTGTCTCCTGTTAATAAAGAGATGTTACAAGAAATATGCTGTCAACAACAGCAATCAAACATCGTTATCTGCTAAACGCGACCCCATATAGCACTAACTGCAATTACGATGCAAGTAGATATAAGGGGGCAAAGCAGATTTCCATAAATTCTATTTAGTTTCACTAAATCAGCATTATTCCGGGTAAAATATTGCAATATTCCTTACTCCGGTAACTGACGCACAACAAGGGCAATGGTAACATTGCCCTTGTTGTATTCTTATTAGCCTATGTTTTGGCTGGATTAGCTATTTCAATACGTCTGCCAAGTCAGGGAGGATAGTTGGCAACTCGTCAATGAGCCCTTTAACAGCGGCAACAGAGTTGTCAAACAGTGCTTGCTCTTCAGCATCAAGCTCAAACTCAATAACACCCTCAGCACCTTTGGATCCAAGGATACAAGGTACGCCAACATAGTAGTTATCAACACCGAACTCACCTTGCAGCAGAACGCAAGCAGGGAGAACCCGCTTCTGATCACGCAAGATAGCTTCAGCCATAGCAACCGCTGAAGAAGCGGGGCTATAGAATGCCGAACCGTTACCCAGAAGTTTAACAACTTCACCACCGGCAGCCTTGGTACGCTCTACCATGGCAGTCATCACTTCTTTAGCTTTCTCTTCACTACCGTACTTACGTACCAGTTGCTCCATAACTGGAACACCGTTTATGTTAGCATAACGAACGATAGGAACCATGGTGTCACCATGACCGCCAAGAACCATAGCATTTACGTCGCGGACAGAAACACCCAGTTCCCAGGCGATAAAGGCGCAGAAACGGTTGGAATCAAGAACACCAGCCTGTCCAATAACACGCTCAGGTGGGAAACCGGTAATCTTCTGGCACATAGTCACCATCACGTCGAGAGGGTTAGAAATGATAATGACAATGGATTCAGGAGCAAATTCTTTAATTCCCTCAGCAACCTGACTCATGATCTTGGCGTTGACACCGAGCAGATCATCACGGCTCATACCAGGCTTACGTGGCAGACCTGCGGTCACGATAACGATATCGGAACCAGCAATATCCGCATAGCTATTGGTTCCTTTAAGATCTACATCAAAACCATCAATACGGGCAACTTCAGCGATATCGAGCATTTTACCTTGAGGCATATTCTCAACGATATCAAACAGAACGACATCACCAAGTTCGCGCAACGCACAGAGTTGAGCCAGAACACCACCAATTTGTCCACCACCGATCAAAGAAATTTTAGGTCTCGCCATTGTCTCTCTCCTTATCTAGGAAAATTTAAAATAGGATCGGGATAAATTATTTACCCCGATCCTGCCTAAGTTCTTAAACTAACTACATTGCATCAATAATTGCATTCAGGGTTGCACTTGGGCGCATTGCCTTTGCCGTCTTAACTGGATCAACCTTGAAATAACCACCAAGATCAACCGGGGAACCCTGGCAATCGATCATTTCAGCATCAATCTTGGCAGCATTTGCCTCAAGATCAGCAGCAACCTTGGTAAAACGTCCCTTCATTTCAGCATCTTTATCCTGGGCAGCAAGTGCCTGAGCCCAATACAGTCCAAGATAGAAGCTGCCACCACGGTTATCAATTTCTTTCACCTTACGAGAAGGTAACTTTTGGTTCTCAAGGTAGCCACTGATACCGGCATCCAGAGTCTCAGCCAGAATAGCAGCCTTGGGATTATTGTCAGCACTTGCAGCCTGCTCCAATGATGGAACCAGAGCACAGAACTCACCGAGTGAATCCCAGCGAATGTGACCCTCTTTGAGGAATTGAGCAACGTGTTTGGGAGCGGAGCCACCGGCACCAGTCTCAAACAATCCACCACCGGCCAACAGTGGAACGATGGAAAGCATCCGCGCACTGGTTCCGAGCTCAAGAATCGGGAAGAGATCGGTCAGATAATCACGAAGAACGTTGCCAGTCACAGAAATCGTATTCTCACCCTTGCGAACCCGCTCGAGGGAGAAGTTCATGGCATCAACCGGGTTCATAATACGGATATCCAAACCTGCAGTATCGAACTCGGGCAGATACTTATTAACCTTCTTGATGATCTCAGTGTCATGGCCACGATTCTCGTCAAGCCAGAAGATTGTTGGCTCACCAGAAGCTTTGGCACGGTTGACAGCAAGCTTGACCCAGTCTTTGATTGGAATATCTTTAGCCTGACTGGAACGATAAATATCACCGGTACTAACCGGCTGCTCAAGCATCACTTCACCCGCACTATTAAGAACCTGAAACTTACCCGCTGATGGGGCGAAGAAAGTCTTATCGTGAGAACCATACTCTTCTGCTTTTTGAGCCATCAGACCTACATTGGCAACGCTACCCATGGTAGCGGGATTGAATTGACCATTGCGCTTGGCATCTTCAACAATTTCACGATACATGGTTGCATAACAGCGATCAGGAACCATAGCGATGGTATCCTGGAGCTCATCTTGCAGATTCCACATCCGACCACCGTCACGGACGACGTTCGGCATTGAAGCATCAACAATGACATCATTCGGAACATGCAGGTTGGTAATATTTTTACGTGAGTCAACCATAGCCAGTGCCGGCATTTCTGCGTAGCAGGCATTGATATCTGCTTCAATTTCAGCTTTTTTTGCAGCTGGAAGCTTATCAAGTTTCGACAAAACATCACCGAGACCCAAGTTAACGTTAGCACCAATCTCTTTAAGGATGTCTGCATGTTTGTCCAAAGCAGCAGCAAAATAAACCGAAACGGCATGACCAAACATAACTGGATCGGAAATCTTCATCATCGTTGCTTTAAGGTGGAGGGACAAAAGAACGCCCTTCTCCTTAGCTTCCTTGATGGTGGCAGTATAGAAATCGCGCAGAGCAGCAACTTTCATAACTGAGCTATCGAGAATTTCACCTTCAAGTAATGCCAAACCCTCTTTCAACACAGTTGCTTTTCCAGCGGCATCAACAAACTGGATACTGGCAGTATCAGCCTTATCCATGGTGATCGATTTTTCAGTCTCATAGAAATCACCATGATCCATGTGGGCAACACGGCACTGGGAAACTTCAGGCCAATCTTGCATCATGCGATGCGGGTTCTTTTGGGCAAACGCCTTAACCGAAGCAGCAGCACGGCGATCTGAGTTACCTTCACGCAGAACCGGGTTAACCGCAGAGCCAAGACATTTGGCATAACGGACCTGGAGCTCTTTTTCAGCATCAGTCGTTGCTTCTTCAGGATAAGTAGGAACATCGTAGCCTTTTTCCTGCAGCTCAGCGATTGCCTCTTGCAGCTGCGGAACCGAAGCACTGATATTTGGCAACTTGATAACGTTGGCCTCAGGAGTACCAACTAAAGCACCCAAAGATGCCAAATTGTCAGCAACTTTTTGCTCTTCAGTCAAATTTTCAGGAAAATTCGCCAAGATACGACCAGACAGGGAAATGTCCAGAGTTTCAACTTCAACGCCAGTCCCCTTGCAAAAAGCTTGAACGATCGGCAGAAAAGCGTAGGTCGCCAAAGCCGGTGCTTCATCAATTTCGGACCAGATAATCTTTGCCATGTGTCTCTCTCCTTAGAATTTAAATGCCAATATAACCACTTAAGTCAGGACATAACTACGTTATAAACTGAAAAATTTACCCCCATTTAGTGTTGTATACAGTATACAAACAAAATCGGGGTGTCAAGAGCCTTTGCGCTTTAAAGTAAAATTATCTAAATCGATCAGAGATCAAATCTAACTATCTATTTTTTGGGATCTTTTTCTACAGAATCTTTTTCAGAAAGCGGGGGGAAATCTGATTTATGCACTAATTAACGGGAGAAAGGGTTCTATCGGTATTTAGCCGGCAGAACAGTGTGAGAATCAACACAATTTAAAAGGTTTTCAATTCAACGGCCGGAAAAGGTTCAACATCTGCGCTTCCTGGCGGGCAGTCTCGACCTCCTCTTTGGTTTTATCGCGTGGGATCATCAGAATCTGGCCAGTAAAAATCTCTGTTGGATCCTTAATCTGATCTCGATTGGCTTTATAAATGAGCGGCCAAAGCAAAGCATCTTTATAAACTTCCTCTCGAGCAGCAATCGTTGCCAGGTTCTCACCTGCCTGCACTTCAACGTTATCAACCAGTTTTGGTTTTACGATAACTGGAGGAGCTTTTTTAATAACAACTGGGGCTGGCTTTTTCGGTTTAGTTACCTGCACTTTTTTCTTCTGCGCCTGCTGTTCCTTCAGCGCGGCCTGCTGCCTCAACTCTCGCTGCTTTGCAAACTCTGCCAGCCGTTTTTCTTCAGCAATTTTTTTCTGTTCTGCTGCCAGCTGTTCTTTACGCACTATCGTCAGCTTAAGTGCTTCCGCAGAATAACGTCGGGCCAAATCCAGAGTCTGTGAAGCTCTACGATACTCTTTATTTTTGACCTGAAGTTCAGCAGCTTGCAACGCACTGGTAGCAAGCTGATATTCACCGGGGGCATATTGGATCGCACCTGCTGCATAAGCATGTGCAACAACATCCCGGGTATCCTCTAAACTTTTTACCGGGGACTTCGCACAACCTGACACTAAGAGGACAAGCGTAATGATTAGCAACAGACGGTTAAACATCTGCATTCGTTATTATCCTATATTCAATAGTTTAACTATTTTATAATTATCGAGAAAACAGCTCATTTAAAGATAAACTCAATCCATACCTACTGCTGCTTTGTCCGCAAACGCACTCCCAATTCCTGTAGCTGTTTATCATCCACATGATTGGGGGCTTCAGAGAGTAAACACGTTGCTTTCTGGGTTTTTGGAAACGCAATCACATCGCGAATCGAATCAGAACCGGTTAAAATCATCATCAATCGATCGAGACCAAATGCAATACCACCATGTGGCGGTGCACCAAAAATCAAAGCATCAAGCAAGAATCCAAATTTCTCCCGGGCCTCTTCTTCACCAATGCCAAGCAGTTCAAACATTCGGGACTGTACCGACTGATCATGGATACGAATACTTCCACCACCAATTTCAGAGCCGTTCAACACCAAGTCATAAGCCTGGGCTCGTGCTTTACCGGGATCGGTATCGAGCAGCGGGATATCCTCTTCGAGGGGAGCGGTGAAGGGGTGGTGAACGGCAACATGTCGACGTTGCTCGCCATCCCATTCCAACAATGGGAAATCGGTCACCCAGGTAAATTTGAACACATTTTTATCAGCAAACCCTAACTTTTCTCCGAGATGGCCACGCAGTCGGCCCAAGGCTTCATTTGCAATAGAGGCGCTATCCGCCATAAACAACAAGAGGTCACCAACTTCGGCATCCAGCTTTTCATTCAGAACAGACAACTCATCAGCAGTAAAGAATTTGGCGATAGGCGATTGCCACTCCCCTTCCTTAACTTTGACCCATGCCAGACCTTTGGCACCATAAATTTTAACAAAATCGGTGAACCCGTCCAAATCCTTACGAGAGAAAGTTGCGCCACCTTTGACATTAAGAGCTTTAACCAGACCTCCATCAGCCGCAACACTGGCAAAGACCTTAAATTGAGAGTCAGCAACTTCCCGGGTAATATCAATCAATTCCATATCAAAACGTAAATCAGGATTATCGACACCAAAGCGATCCAATGCCTCTGCATAAGTTAAGCGGGGCATCGGCAGAGACAACTCAACTCCCAATGCTGCTTTGAAAACTTTGGCGATCATCCCCTCCATGATATCCATCACCTGGCCACGATTGACAAAACTCATTTCACAATCAAGTTGAGTAAATTCAGGTTGACGATCTGCACGTAGATCTTCATCACGGAAACATTTGACGATCTGGAAATAACGGTCCAAGCCCGACACCATCAGTAACTGCTTGAATAACTGCGGTGACTGAGGTAACGCATAAAAGTTCCCGGTATTGACACGACTGGGAACCAGATAGTCTCTGGCCCCTTCCGGAGTACTTTTGGTCAGAACCGGAGTCTCAATTTCAATAAATCCCTGTTGATCAAAATAATTACGCACTGTTTTAGCAACCAGATGACGCATCATCATGTTTCGCTGCAATGCCGGGCGACGTAAATCGAGGTAACGATATTTCAAGCGAATATTTTCGGCAACTTCGGTAAATTCATCGACCATAAAGGGGGGAGTCTCGGAACGGTTCAGGATCAGCAACTCGCTGATTTCGATCTCGATCTCACCAGTTTTCATCTTTGGATTTACGGTCCCCTCAGGACGTGGCGACACTTTCCCCCGCGCAGCCAGTACATATTCATTGCGAACCTGCTCACCCTTCTGGTGTGAAGCAAGATCACGATCAGGATCAAGGGCCAACTGAATAATCCCCTCACGGTCACGCAGATCAATAAAAATCAGACCACCATGATCACGGCGCCTTTGTACCCAACCCATCACACAAATATCCTGGCCAATTTGCTCCGCAGTCAAATCACCGCAACGGTGGGTTCTTACCAGATTTCCAAGTTTATCGTTCAACACAAAATCCTCCAAAATGGGTGATTAAACCCTGATAATTTTATAGGCAATCGAGAATTATATAAACCGCCATCATCACAGGTCAAGAAGAAGTGACAATCTAAACCTGTTTTTTTGCGAAAAACTCAACAAAGGCATCTAAAGCAACCAACGATTGAGTACTATCAGACATATTTTTAAGTTGTGCCTGTCCGGTCCCAAGTTCTTCCTCACCCAAGATAAGAGTAAAAGCAGCATTCAATTTATTTGCTCGACGCATCTGTGCTTTCAAACTTTTCCCCAGATAATCCATTTCCACACGTACGCCAGCAACCTGCAACTGTGACATCAGCACAAATGCCAGCTCAGCCGCTTCTGTGCCGATGGCCGCAATAAACAATTGTGGCATTGCGGCACCTATCCGCTGCTCACCTTTCATCAACACCAGACGCTCAAGTCCGATGGCAAAGCCAATTCCCGGCAGCGCTGGGCCACCAAGACTTTCTACCAGACCATCGTAGCGCCCCCCGGCAGCAACCGCATTCTGTGATCCAAGTTGATCGGTAACCATCTCAAAGGTGGTGCGTACATAATAATCCAAGCCGCGCACCATCCGCGAATTGACGATAAACGGTATTTGCAAAATATTCAGATAGTGTTTCACCTGAGAAAAATGGTCATTACAGGGAGAGCACAAATGTTCAAGAACTGAGGGAGCATCAAGCGTCGCAGCTTGACATCCTGCAGCCTTACAATCCAATACCCGCAGTGGATTAGTCTGGTAACGACGCTGACAATCTGCACACAGGTTATCCAGACACAATTCAAGATATCCGATTAATTTCTGCCGATAGCCGGGACGGCAGTCAGGACAACCAAGTGAATTGATCTGTAGAGAAACTGACTCAATCCCGACCCTGACAAAATATTGGTGCAGCATAGCCAGAACCTGGGCATCAATTTTGGCATCCTCAACCCCGATAACTTCAGCTCCGATCTGATGAAACTGACGATAGCGCCCCTTCTGTGGCCGCTCATAGCGAAACATCGGCCCCAGATAAAAAAGCTTGGAAACGGGATCAAGATTATGTAAACGGTTCTGAATAAACGAGCGCATCACCGGGGCAGTTCCCTCGGGACGCAAGGTCAGAGATTTTTCACTTTTATCATTGAAGGTGTACATCTCCTTTTCAACGATATCGGTGGTTTCACCGATGGAGCGACAGAACAGTTCGGTCTTTTCTGCTATCGGTGTTCTGATCTCAGAAAAACCATAGAGGCCGAACACATCACGGGCACTCTGCTCCAAAAACTGCCAGGTTTCTACCTCCCCGGGCAGAATGTCATTCATCCCTTTGATTGCGGTTATACTCAAAACAATGACCTTTTCTGCTATTGTTCAATTGATTTTGGACTGCCGGAGCCGACACAGACGGGAGAAGATACCCTATTTTGTATTGATCTGAAAGGGGTTTAAGCGATATTTTTAAAATTATTTCTGCTTGGTCGTGGGGAGTTTATATTCAAGGATGGGGGCAAATCAGGTTGGCAAAAAAAACAGTCTGCGATCTAGTCATCATCTTTCGGAATATCTACCACCCCACAGATGACATTCCGGGTCTCCTTACCGGCATACATTGCCCGGTCAGCTAATTCAAGTAGCTTTTTCTTCTCAGTCGCATCGGTCGGAAAAGTTGAAAACCCGGTGGTAACAGTCACATAGCTTGGAGTTCCTTGTTTTTGAAGAAAGGCATGCTCCTCAATCGCTTTACGAATCCTCTCAGCAACAATCCGGGCGGTACTATCATCCGTTTCTACCAATACGGCAGCAAACTCATCACCACCATAGCGAAACAGCATATCGACATCCCGGACACAATCAGCTAACAGACAACCTACTTCCTGTAACGCCGCACTTCCCGCCAGGTGACCGTAGTTATCATTAATCTCTTTGAAGCGATCCAGATCAAGAAACAGCAGGGAAAACTTTAATCCATAACGCTGAGAACGGCGGATTTCACGGCTCAGTGAAACTTGCATGTAGCGATGATTATACAATCCGGTCAAATCATCGGTATACATCAGCTCTTGAGCATCCTGATAACGACAGGCATTTTCAAAGCCGAGGGCAACCTGATCACACAAATAACGCACATCCGCTAAATAGACTGTTTCTGATAAATTTTCAGCCACATCACAGAGGATAACTCCCCCCTTGACAACATCGCCATCGCGCAATGGCAACATCCAGATATTCTCCCGGTGCTGCTGCAATTTAACCAGTTGGGGAGTAACCTCTTTGTTCGGCTGGCAGAGGTTTGTCAATCCATCCAACTGCGGCAGTAAAAGATCGACCAACTGTTCGGCAAATTCAGCGGTCATTTTTTTTACTCCGGTGAGGATGGGGGTAACACCATTCTTCAGGGTAAAAGTGCAACCGACACTCGCACCCATCTCACGCAGCAAAACATCCAGAGATTGAGGGATAAGACGTTCCAGATCGATCAACGATGATAGGGATTTCCCGGTCTGAAAGAGTTGAATCTGACGATGCAAATGGTCGTTTTCTGTCAGCAGGTTTCGTTGATCCAGGCAATTACGCACCAGATGTTTCAACTCTTCAGGATTAAATGGCTTGACCAGATAATCCCGAGCACCGTTCTTTAATGCATCAATAGCTGTTTCAAGACTGGCATGGCCAGTGACCAGAATAACATCCGGAGGGTTTGGAAGGGTTCTGGCAACACGCAGAACCTCCAAACCATTCCGCCCCGGCATCACCATATCTGTCAGCACCAGATCAATCGGGTGCTGCTGCAACAACGCAATGGCATCATCGCCATTGTCACAGACTTCAACCTGATAACCTTCTTCCAACAGCAAATCACGATAGAGTTTGCGGAAAAAAAGCTCATCATCGACAATCAGGATATTTGATTGGACAGAAATCATAAGTCTCCTGTAATAACAAGGAACTATTAACAGCATCTAAGGGGAATGTCAACGAAAATTCCCCTGCCGCCAATGTTTAACCTGCCAACCTTGTTCGGAATACTGGGCCTGAAGAGTTCCTGAAAGATCAGTTCGATAGAGTGGAATTTTATTTTTACCTAGATAGTTGACAACCGATTTTGCCGGCAGATGATAGCGGTTCTGGTAGCCGACAGAAACCAGGCAAGCCTGTGGTAGCAGTTTATCAATGAGCTGGTCAGTTGCCGAAAATTTACTTCCGTGATGGGGCAACTTCAACAGAGAGACCGGACCGGGTATCCCCGCAGCTAAGAGTTTGTGTACCCCTGGCTCTTCCAGATCTCCAGTCAACAACAAGCTGTTGTCCTTACTATGCTCATAATACATCACCAGAGAAGTATCATTCTTATGGCTATCCGCTGCAGCACCATTGAATATATGCAGGGAACCGGAACTCCAACAAGGGACTTCACTCCATCCGGCGGGTGCAACCTTGACTGGAATAGCTTTTTTCAGCAAAACATTCTGTAAACTATAGTGCAGATTGGCAGAGGGCTGCCCAAACCAGAATTCCCGTACCGGGAAATTATCCAGAATAAAAACCAGCCCCTTACGATGATCCAGGTCATCGTGGGTTAAAACAACCGCAGTCAGTTCAGACACCCCCAACGCTGCAAAAGCCGGTGCCAGCAAACGCTCACCAACATCAAACCTGTCACTGTAAAAGCCACCACCATCAATCAGAATCGCCTCCCCATGATTGTTCTGCAACAGCATCGATTCACCCTGACCGACACTGAACATGGTCAATGAAACCGGCAATGAATGAGCTAGAGGGAATTGCCACAGGATAACTGCAGGTAACAAACAGATTGTGACCAGTCGCAGCCTGCCGGTTTCTACTGCATATGGAAATAACAGCAAGGGCAAGATAAACAAGGCCACTGCAAGATTCTGCCAATCAGACAGAAATAGATACGCTCCACCACAGCCGGGAAGTGCAGTAAACCAACTAGCCAGCGACAATACAACCTCCAGAATAAAGCCGCAAAGTTGAAATAATAGCTCTGCCAGTTGTGGGAAAAATTGGTAGAAAAGCAGTCCTGAGAATCCGACTGGCAATGCCAACAGGGTGATCACCGGAACACAGATAAGATTAGCAAGGACTCCGATCGGGGCAAAAAGATGAAAATTAAAAAGAACCAGGGGCAAGGTGGCAAGCATTGCAGCAAAAGTCACCATAAATAGCTGAACTGGATAACGGAAATAGACACGAAGGTCACGACCTCGATGTTGCCACAACGGTCGCCAGAGGAGAATCCCGGCAGCACCGGAAAAAGAGAGTTGCCAGCCAGCCTGCCAGAGAAGTAACGGATTCACCAGAAGGGACAGCAAAGCCAGAGAAGCTAACAACAATAGGGGATTGACATAATAACGCCAGCACAGAAACACCGCCACCAGAACGGCCAGGACAAAAGCCCGACGGGTCGAAACAGCATC
>Ga0164318_10003095_pt1 | contig 15697 bp, 14 predicted proteins | sample GuaBasSedimGuay9_FD_113734 | JGI IMG/M metagenome (GOLD analysis project Ga0164318, IMG submission 113734) | Subseafloor sediment microbial communities from Guaymas Basin, Gulf of California, Mexico - Guay9, Core 4571-4, 0-3 cm | ecosystem: Environmental > Aquatic > Marine > Hydrothermal vents...
GATATTGCCATTACAGGCACGAAAAGGGTAGAAACGGATGCGATTATAAAAAAGATAAACACCCAGGTTGGAGATATTATAAAACCTTACAATATCTCGAAGGATCTTAGAAATATTTATGAAATGGGGTATTTCGACAACATTGTTGTTAAAAAAGAATCCCTTGATAATGGTGTTAAGATTATTTTTGAAGTCACTGAAAAATCGACGGTACGCAAAATAAAATATAAAGGAAATAATATTTATAAAGAGGAAGAGTTTGCAGATTTTGTTGATACCAGAACCGGTGGTATTCTAAATATTAACAAACTCAACTCAGATGTGAATAAAATGCGGTTGATGTATACGGAAAAAAATTACCATAATTGTTCCGTAACATATGAAATAATCCCACTTGAACATTCCCAGGCAGATATTGTTTTTAAGTTTGAAGAAGGAGATAAAGTAAGGGTTGAAAAAATTTCTTTTGAAGGCAATAAATATTTTTCTGATAAAGAAATTAAAGGCGCCATAGAAACTTCAGAAAAAGGATTATTCTCTTTTATTACGTCTTCGGGGGACCTCAATGAGACAGAGGTTAAAAATGATGCCATTAGAATTGAATCTTTATATAAAAATAATGGATTTATTGATACCAAAGTATCAGATCCTATTGTTGATATTGGAGAAAAAGTAATATCCATTCAATTTAAAATAAACGAAGGCGTGCAATATAAGATTAAAAAAATTGACATTACCGGTGACCTGATCTTTACAGATTTAGAAATCTTTGAACTCATTCAATCAAAAGAGGCTGAGCTTTATAACAGAGAAACTATCAGACAGGACATCCTTGCTATTTCTGATGCTTATTCAAATCAAGGATTTGCCAATGTTAATGTCAGACCCGTCGTCAATCGGGATGACAAAGACCATATGATGACGATCACATTTTCCATAGAAAAAGGAGATCCGGTTTATTTTAACAGGATCAATATCAGCGGCAATTCAAAAACCCGGGACAAAGTGATAAGAAGAGAGATTATAATAACTGAGCAGGGTCTTTACAGTAAAAGAGATATTCAACTGAGTTTCAAAAATTTAAACCGGTTGGACTATTTTGAAGGGATTGATCTTGAGCCGATTAAAACAAACGATCCTAATAAAAATGATTTAAATATAAAGGTTATAGAAAAACAAACAGGGAACCTTTCACTAGGTGGTGGGTTCAGCAGTGATGACGGTCCCTTTGTAACGGCATCTGTCACGGAAAGAAACCTTTTTGGGAAAGGGCAGACAGGAAAAATCAGTGGTAATATTTCAGATGAAACTGTACTGTTCAATTTTTCATTTTTTGAGCCCTATATTTTTGACTCACGCATTTCCGGTGGTTTTGATATCTACAAACATGATAAAGAATGGGATTATTATGATAAGGAAGCAGTGGGATTTATTTTAAGGGCCGGCTACAGGCTTTTTAACTATACTAGAATCGGCATCAATTACAATTTTGAAAATTATGATATTACAAATGTTCAAAGTGCTTTTACCACCATGACACCGGGCTCTTTTTTGACAAGCAGTATAAAACCTTTTATAAATTATGACTCAAGGAATGATATTTTTCTTCCAACAGAAGGGAGCAGTCACAAATTTTCCATTGAATATGCCGGAGAATTTTTAGGCGGTGAAATTGATTATACAAAATATCTTGCTGAAACAGGGGTATATTTTCCTCTATTCTGGATACTGACAGGTGGGCTGCATGCAGAAGTAGGATTCCTGGACGATCGAACCGGGCCTTTTATTGATATTGATTACGAAAAGTTTTATTTAGGAGGGATGAATTCAATCCGAGGATTTGACAAGTATGATATCAGCGGGAAACGTGAGGGTGATATCATAGACCGAGGAGGCGATAAATATATTCAATTCAATGCAGAAGTAACGTTTCCGTTTGCAGAAAAATACAAGGTAGCAGGTGTTTTTTTTTACGACCGGGGCGATGTATATTTAAGGGGTGAGGATTTTGATCTTGGTGATCAATATTCCAGTTTTGGCACGGGTATACGATGGAACTCACCTATGGGTCCGATACGACTTGAATATGCATGGGTTATTGATGGAAAAAATGTAAAAGAAAAGGGTGACGGACAATTTGAATTTGCTATTGGTGCTTTTTTTTAAATTATAATTTTTTGGAGGTTTAAATGAAAAAAACTATTATTGCAGTAAGTATGATTATATCTTTTCTTGGATTTAGTACTCAAGGTTTTTGTGCGGATGTCGCTAAAATTGGGGTCATAAATTTTCAGACAATAATGAAAGAATCCAGTGCTGGAAAAATTATTCAAAAACAGATTAGTGAAAAAGGTGCGTCCTTACAAAAAAAATTAGGTGATGAAAAGACTCAACTGGATGAACTGAAAAAATCTTTTGAAAGAGAAGCATTGGTTTTAAGCCCGGAGAAACAACAGGAAAAACAACGTGAATTTAGAATCCGGGTCAATGATTTTAAAAAAATGCAGGAAGATTTCTCACGACAATTTAAACAATTAGAGGTCCAATTGTTAAATGAAATGCAAAAAGCTGTCTTTGAAATTGCAAATAAAATGGGTAAAGAAGAGGGATATTTGCTTGTGCTTGAGAAAAAGACCGCTGGAATAATTTATCATCCTGACCAAATCGATATTACAGATCAAGTTATCAAAAAATATAATTTAAAGGTGTCTAAAGCCAAATAAACTCTTTTATGAACTATACTGCAAAAGAAATTTCAAAAATCATTCATGCAAAGATCATTGGCGATCCTTTTACTATGATTAAAGGGGTTTCTTCTTTTGATGACGCTAAGCCCGATGATATTACATTTGCATGTGAAACAAAGTATTTGTCTCAACTCGAAAAAACAAAAGCTGGGGCAGTTATTGTTCCGCATACCTTTATTTTCGATGACACTCTTTTAAAAGATATCGTTTTGTTGAAAGTCGAAAATCCCAAAATATCTTTTTTTAACATTGTTTCAATCTTTCATCCTGAAAAAAAAATAAATTCCTATATCCACAATACTGCTGCGATAGGCCATCATGTGACCTTTGGGGAAAATCCCGTGATTGAGGCAAACGTATGTATTGGTGAGCATGTTAATATCGGAGACAATGTTCATTTGATGCCGGGTGTCTATATCGGAGATAATGTTACTCTGGGCGATAATACAATTATTAAACCAAACGTCACCATAATAGAACAGAGCCGAATTGGTAAAAATGTTATTATTCATTCCGGAACTGTCATTGGCTCAGATGGATTTGGGTTTACACCCAATTCTGATAAACATGAAAAAATAATACATACAGGATTTGTTTACGTTGGAGATCATGTTGAAATTGGTGCATGCAATACCATTGACAGAGGAACGATTGGTACGACGGTTATCGAAAACGGTGTTAAAACCGATAATCTTGTGCATATTGCGCACAATGTCAAAATCGGGGAGAATTCTTTGATCGTTGCCCAGGTTGGGATTGCCGGAAGCACCAAGATTGGTAAAAATGTTATTATCGCAGGGAAAGCCGGTATTACAGGACATATTAAAATTGGTGACAATGCTGTTGTCGGGCCTTATTCAGCCGTTCACAGTGATGTGCCTGAAAACCAAATTGTATCAGGTATACCACAGATGCCGCACAGCCGATGGCGGAAAGTTGTCAGCATCATATCCCGGTTGCCGGAAATGAGAAAAAATTTATTCTCATTTGAAAAAAGATTGAAAAAATTAGAAAATAAAACAGAAATAACGGAGTAAAAATGAGTCAGATTCATCCCACGGCAATTATTGATCCATCAGCTGAAATCGATACCAATGTTACCATAGGTCCCTATGTCATTATCAAGTCCGATGTCCGCATAGGCTCTGGTACAAGTATCGGTCCCTATACCACGATTGAGCAATATGTAACAATAGGTAATGATTGCCAGATTTTCCAATATGGCTCTATTGGCGGAGCTCCTCAAGATCTTAAATTCCATGGTGAAAAAACCTATTTAAAGATCGGAAGAGGATCAATCATCCGGGAATTTGTGACACTGAACCGGGGAACGGAATTTGGCGGTGGTATTACCGAAGTGGGGGAAGAAAATTATTTAATGGCCTATACACACATTGCCCATGATTGCAAAACGGGAAAACAGGTTATTCTTGCAAATAACTCCACTCTTGCAGGTCATATTATTATTGGAGATAATGTCACCGTGGGGGGGCTTGTTGCCATTCATCAATTTGTTCAAATCGGAGATTTTGCCTACATTGGCGGAAAATCCGCTGTGGTAAAGGATATACCGCCATACGTAATTGCAGCCGGTGATCGAGCATCGCTTCATGGTTTGAATAACGTTGGCTTAAAACGGCATAAATTTCCAAAATCAACTCTTAGGCAGCTGAAAAAAGCGTATAGAATTGTTTTTAGAATCGGACTGACGGTTAAACAAGCTTCTGAACGGGTGAAAGCTGAAGTTGAACAAGTACCTGAAGTCAGAAATTTTATGAAATTTATTATTGACTCAAACAGGGGTGTTACCAGATAACCTGGAGGTCACACGTAACCGGGAGGTCACACGTAAAAAAAATGAGAATCGGACTGATAGCAGGTGGTGGGCAATTTCCAATTCTATTTTCAAAGAAAGCTATTAACAAAGGGTATAAAGTTTTTGCTGTCGGGTTTAGCTCAGAAACTGATCAAATCATTGATGACTATGTTGAAGATTTAAAATGGCTCTATCTTGGACAAGTTTCCAAATTGATCAAATATTTCAAACAAAACCATATAAAAGACGCTGTTATGTTGGGCAGTATCAAAAAAACCAATATTTTTAAAAATATCCGTCCTGACTTTAAAGCCCTGTCTTTTATCGCAAAAACTGCCGGAACACATGATGATTCGATATTAAGTTCCTTTGCAGATCTGCTTTTAAAAGAAGGGATAAAAATTTTACCGTCTACCTTTCTTCTCCCTGAACTCATTAGCCCAAGAGGGTGCTGGACAAGAAGGAAGCCGGATACTGCTGAAAAAAAAGATATTTTCCAAGGATGGAAACTTGCAAAAGAAATCGGAAAACTTGATATCGGTCAATGTATTGTTATCAGCAACGGAACTGTTCTTGCCGTTGAAGCTATAGAGGGAACAGATGCTGCAATTAAAAGAGGGGGTCTTTTGTCCCATCAAAATGGGGCAGTGGTGGTTAAACTTTGTAAACCGACACAAGACCTGAGATTTGATCTTCCTTCTTCAGGTTGTGGAACGATTGAAAGTATGCATGAATCCGGTGTGACAGTGTTGGCACTTGAAGCTCAAAGGTCCCTTGCCTTTGACCGTGAAGAAATGATAATTCTGGCAAATAAGTATAATATCTCCATTCTTGCCTATACAGATAATGATATAGCCTGAAGGTCACACGTAACACTGAAGGTCACACGTAACACTGAAGGTCACACGTAACACTAAAGGTCACACGTAAAATGAATTTTTGCGACAAATTCAAGCACATAATGGTTCTTACCGGCGAACCTTCCGGTGATTTACATGCAGGGCATCTCGTTAGAAAAATTAAACAATTAAGGCCGAATATTTATTTTTCAGGTATTGGCGGCCCTCATCTTGAACAACAGAATGTAGACCTTTTCTATAACATTGATCAACTCTCTGCAATGGGTCTTACCGAAGTCATCATGCAGTTTAAACAAATTAAAAATGCTTTTAATTTGTTTAAAAAAAAACTGAATACTCATCGTCCGGATTTGATTATTCTTGTAGATTACCCGGGATTTAACTTAAAAGCAGCACAGTATGCTAAAACTCACTACACGGTTAAAATTTTATATTATGTTACTCCCAAGGTATGGGCATGGAAAAAATCAAGGCTTAAAAAAATAAAAAAATATATTGATCATGCCGCACTAATTCTGCCTTTTGAAGAAAAAATTTATAAAAAAGCTGACATTCGATCAACTTATGTCGGCAATCCATTGATGGATGACTACCCTGAAAATATATCAAAACCGTTTTTCCGGTTAAACCCATTATCCTCAAAGCAGAAGGATTCAGTAATCATAGGACTGCTTCCGGGTTCTCGAAAAGCTGAGATAAAAAATTTGCTTGAAATAATGATAAAAACGGCTGACCTTATTCAACAAAAAATTCCCAATGTCTCTTTTATTATCTCTCAAGCCTCTTCAATCCAAAAAAGTAGATTAAAAACCTTTATTAAAAAAAACACTCCACACCGTTTATTCCATATTAATGAAGGACCCGTTAAGGACATTCTGATCAAATCAGACCTCGTTATAGCCGCTTCTGGTACTGTTACTCTCGAAGCAGCACTTTGCTGTGTTCCCACCATCATTATATACAAAATGTCTTCTATCAGTTATTGGATCGCTAAACTGGTCATTAAAATAAAATATGCCGGCCTGGCAAATTTAATTGTTAACAAGGAAGTTATGCCTGAACTCCTGCAAAATGATGCCACCCCTGAAAGAATAAGTAAAAAGGCTCTTTATATGCTTGATCATTTGGATTATTTTGAAAAACAATTACAAATGGTTAGAAAATTGCTCGGTAATAAAGGTGCTGCAAAACGAACTGCTAATATTGCAATTCATATGCTGACATGAAATGACCTGGAATATTAAATTTGACAAATCGACTTAAATATTATTAGAGTGATTTGATACAAAAAGGATTTTATTGTTTATAAATTAAGGATGATACTCTACTTTGATGACTTTTGAATTGACGTTACTTGTTATATGCCTTTTTTTATCCGGCTTTTTTTCTTCTTCTGAAACTGCTCTATTTTCAATCAGCAAAATCAAGGCGCTCCACATTGCTAAAGATGGTTCAAAAACCGGATCACTTATTTTGGATATGAAAGAGGATTCCCATACTCTTTTAACCACTATTTTGATTGGAAACAACCTTGTAAATATTGGCGCTTCCGCCATTGCCACATCCATTGCCTTTTCTTATTTTAAATCCAATGCTGTTGGTATTGCAACAGGTATTATGACGATGCTTATTCTTGTTTTTGGTGAAATTTTCCCCAAATCTTTTGCCAATCATAATAATATTCTTGTTGCCAGGATTGTAATTTATCCGCTTTTCTGGCTTTCAAAACTATTCTTCCCTTTGATTTATATGTTGAGTTTCATACCTAAACTGCACGGGACGATTGATACGCCTCATGAAACAGTGACGGAAGATGAATTGATGACCATGGTTGAAGTTGTTGAAGAAGAAGGGGAAATCAAAGAAGAAGAAAAAGAATTTATTACCAATATTTTTGAATTTGACGATACCTTTTGTTCTGAAATTATGACCCCGCGGGCGGATATGTTTGTAATAGATGTATCCCGGGAACTTGATATTGAAAAAATTCTTAAAACCGGTTATTCCAGAATCCCCGTGATTGAAGACAGTATCGATAATATTATCGGAATTTTGCATGTTAAAGATCTGTTTGCCAATTTTCAAAAAGCCTGTGTGGATGAATCCGGAACTTCCTTGGACGTTAAACAAATGATGAAAAAGCCCTATTTTATTCCTGAATCCCAAAAGCTTGACTCTCTGCTACAGGATTTTAAGCAGAAAAAAAATCATATTGCCGTGGTAGTAGATGAGCATGGTGGTGTGTCCGGCATTGTAACCCTTGAGGATGTTATAGAAGAGATTATTGGTGAAATTGTTGATGAGACCGATAGGCCTACTTCTGATATTGTAAGATTAAAAGACAATAAATGGCTGGTGACAGGGAAGATTGACATTGATGATTTAAACAAGGAAATTGAAATTGAAATTCCGGAATCAACCACATATGATACTTTTTCAGGATTTTTCCTTGAACAGATCGGCCGCATTCCAAATTCCGGTGATTCTATCACCATTGAGAAATGGATCGCTATGGTTAAAGATATGGATGGAAACAGGATACAAAGCTTTATCATTAAAAAAGAATAACCTTGATTTCGGGGTTCTTAAAATTTACTGAGATAACGTAAGAAGAGGAAAAAAAATGGATAAAATATGTCCTGAATGCATAGATGAATATGGCCCTGAGAAAACAAAATGCGAAAAATGTGATGCCAAGCTTATACCTGTCAATACATTTAAAATTAAAGCTATATGGCCACATTGTAAAAAATGTCAAACTGCTATTTTTGAATCAGCTGTCAAATGTGAACAATGTGGTCAATCATTTTACCTTATACCTTTTTCCCCTAAACTTTCTGCATTCATAATGGGTCTTATCGGTATTGCATGTTCAGCATTTTTATTGGACTTAATGGAAGTTTCACGAAACGTTATGAATAGCGTTACATTTATTGTGGGTGCAATTATTTGGGGAATTTTTAATAAACAATATCATGTAATTAAAAAACAAGGCGATATTACCTGGAATAAAATTTCTGACAAATCGAAATTTAATTTTCGAAAACAAAAAAGGGATGCCAAGAGTTAAAGGGTTATACCTTAAAGGTGACAGGTGATCACTTGTTTTCTAACAAAAGGAAGTTAAATGAAATATAAAATTTTTGTCGATGGTCAATTCGGAACAACCGGTTTAAAAATACATGAAATGTTAAGCAGGAGAGATGAACTTGAGATTTTAAAAATAGCAGAAAAGGAAAAAAAACGCCCTGAAATCAAACAAGAACTGCTCAATCAGGCAGATATGGTATTTTTGTGTCTGCCCGATACCGCTTCCAGGGAAACAATGCAGTATATTACTGATCACGGAACAAAAGTTATCGATGCCAGCACAGCACACCGCACAAACAGGGAGTGGACTTACGGCATACCGGAATTAAACCCGCTTCAAAAAGAAAAGATAAAAAAAAGCACCAGGGTTTGTGTACCCGGTTGTCATGCAACGGGTTTTATCATGGCGATGAATCCTTTGATTGAAAACCATATTGTCTCAAAAGGCCAAAAGCTGATCTGTCACTCTATTACCGGATACAGTGGTGGTGGAAGAGGCATGATCGATGTTTATGAAGACCCTGAAAATTTTGACAAAGTAAACTCGCAAAGACCCTACGCCCTCGATCTTGCCCATAAGCACCTGCCTGAAATGCAGTATGTTTTAGGGTTGGAAACACCACCTTTATTTACACCAAGCGTTGGAAATTTTAAACAGGGTATGTTGGTAATGTCCTATTTGGTTAAAGATCAATTGTCGAAAAAAGTATTCGGGCAGGAGATTTTGGAAATGTATACAAGGTATTATGAAAACAATGCATTTGTTAAAATCATTAAAAACAGGGTTGAATACCTTGATGAGGGCTTTTTGGATGCAAAAGCGTGTAATAACACCAATAGAATTGAGATATCACTGTATGAAAACCCAGACTACATAGTGATAATTTCCCGGCTGGATAATCTCGGAAAAGGTGCTTCGGGCGCGGCCGTTCAAAATATGAACATCATGCTGGGGCTGGATGAAAATATGGGATTAAAAAAATAATATATCAAAACCGCCGCAGATGAAATACCTGATGCGGTTTTTTTTACGTGTGACCTTCAGGTTACGTGTGACCTTCAGGTTATTAAAACGGTATAACTATGATAAAGGAAAAACAATCTGAGAATGATTTAACCGGGCTTAGAAATCAAATTGACAGTATTGATTCAACTATTTTAAGTTTGATTAATCAACGGCTTGAAATTGGTAAAAAGGTCGGAAAGATAAAAAAGGAAAAAGGTCATCAGATTCTTGATCGATCACGGGAACGAAAAGTGATTGAAAAACTGTCTAAAATGAATCAAGGACCTGTTGATAAGGAATTATTAAGATATTTTTTCAATGTCATCATTACGGCTACCCGAGAGATTCAAAAGCCAAAAACCATATCCTTTCTCGGCCCTGAAGCAAGCTATACACATATCGCAGCACTGTCACATTTCGAACATTCCGGCAAATTTATTGAACAGCCGAATTTATATGATGTCTTTAGAGAAGTAGAAAAAAAACAAAGCCATTTCGGCGTCGTTCCTGTGGAAAACTCAATAGAAGGAGCGGTAAATCATACGCTTGATTTGTTTGCCGATTTTGATCTGAATATTTGTGCAGAACACTATGAACCTATTTCTCATGATTTACTTTCCATAACCGGTGAACCAGAAGATGTTCAAAAAATCTATTCACACCCTCAAGCGCTTGCCCAATGTAAAGACTGGATTAATAAAAAATTTGCCTCTGCTGACATAGTTGAAACCAGCAGTACGTCAAAGGCCGCGCTTCTTGCATCTCAAGACAAGAGCATAGCAGCTATTGCGAGCAGACAGGCTGCTCATCTTTATGACTTGCAGACAGTAGAATCAAAGGTAGAAGATCATGCAGGAAATATTACACGATTTCTTATCATTGGTAAAAACATACCAGAACAGACCGGAAAGGATAAGACATCTATCATGTTTGCCACATCCCATGTACCGGGTGCCTTATTTAAAACGCTTGAACCTGTGGACAGGGCAGGGTTGAATATGCTGAAACTTGAATCCCGACCCACACGCCGCCATAATTGGAGTTATTATTTTTTTCTTGATATTCAAGGACATCAACACGACAAACTTGTTTTAAACACCATTGATGAAATTAAAAAGGTTAGTCTTTCATTGAAAATACTTGGCTCATATCCGATTTTTGTTAAAGAGGATGCATGATGGATTCAACCACACATCTTTACGGCATTTTGGGCAATCCGATTGGACATTCCAAAAGCCCTGCAATTCACAATGCCTGTTTTCAACACCATAAAATTAATGCAGTTTATCTTGCCTTTAAAATTGATGAGATCTCAAAAGGTATCACTGCATTGAGAACTTTAAATTTCAAAGGAGCTTCAGTTACAATACCGTACAAAAAATCTGTAATGGAACATCTTGACTGGATTGATGAGGACGCAATTGCCATTGGTGCGGTCAACACTATTGTAAATGAGAATGGAAAACTTTTGGGATATAATACCGATTTTAAGGCTGCAGTTACCCCTTTAAAATCCTATGGCATCAAGGATAAAAAAATATGTATTATTGGTGCTGGTGGAGCAGCTCATGCAGTTGCATACGGGTTACAAAAAGCCAAAGGCCATCTCGTTATTATTAACAGGAACCAAGAGAGAGGTGAACGTCTGGCTCAAAAATATCAGGCTGATTTTATGCCAATGGATACCATCAAAACAAAAAATAAAATAAATGCAGATATTGTTATTAACACGACATCCATCGGCATGTCTCCAGATGTTCAAACCCTTTCGTTTCCGTCTCATCACATAAATTCAGGTATGGTAATTATGGACATCGTGTATACCCCTTTGAGAACAAGGCTGTTGGTAGAAGCACAAAAAAAAGGGGCTACGACAATAGACGGGCTTTCCATGTTTCTGTATCAGGGCGCGGCCCAGTTTAAATTCTGGACTGGTATATCACCTGATATCAAACTGATGCGGAACGCCGTTAGAAATGGAGAAAGTTAATTTGAAATTAATCCAGCCAAAAACAATCCAGGAACAGTCTGTTGTGATTCCGGGTTCAAAATCCATCTCCCACCGCATGTTAATTTGTGCATCCCTTTCCAAAGGAACATCAAATATTGAAAATCTGCTGAAAAGTGATGATATTTTTTTGACCCGTGATGCACTTAAACAAATGGGTGCAAAGATTGATGAGATAAAAAACAGCCATTCCCAGGTTAAAGGGTTTGGAGAAAACCCTCAAGGTTATTATAAAGATATTTATCTCGGCAATTCCGGCACTTCCATGAGGCTTCTTTGTGGAATTGCAGCGCTTGGAAATACCCAATATGTACTCACAGGCGACAAGCGATTGTGTGAACGCCCAATGATCGAGTTGCTTGAAGCTTTAAGCATGATAGGAATTCAGGCAAAATCAGAGAATAAAAATGGTACCCCGCCTATTTATATCAAGGGAAACAGCAGGGAAGGGGGGAGGATAAATATTGATTGCTCCAATAGCAGTCAATATTTATCCTCCCTTTTGATGATGGGTGCCGTGATGAAAAAAGGCCTTGATATCACACTTTTGGGGCCGCCTGTATCATCTCCCTATATTGATTTGACCATTGATATTATGAAAAAATTTAAGGTTACAGCTCATCAAATTGATATGACACGATACAGGGTCTTGGGACAACAGTCTTATATTCATGGAAATTTTATTGTTGAACCCGATCTTTCAAATGCCGGTTATTTCTGGGCAATAGGTGCGATTACAAAGAAAATGATATGGATTAAAAATATCTGCCAGAACTCTTTACAGGGAGATCTAAAACAAATTAGAATTTTAGAACAAATGGGATGCACGCTTAAAATTGAAAATAACCAGATTGGTATTTGCGGATCAAACCTTATCGGTATTGATGTGGATATGTCTGATACACCGGATGCTGTTCCTGCCATTGCCGTTGTGGCAAGCTTTGCTAAAGGAAAAACCAGAATTACCAATATAAAACATTTGCGTGAAAAAGAATGTGATCGTATTGATGCTGTCTCTTCACAACTTATAAAAATGGGTATACGGGTAAACCAGGGAGAAGATTGTCTAGAAATCACCGGCGGTGAGCCAAATGGAGCAAGAATAGAGACCTTTAATGATCACAGAATTGCCATGGCATTTTCTCTACCAGGCCTTATTGTCCCGGGTATGGAAATTGAAAATGAAAGATGTGTTGAAAAATCTTTTCCAAATTTTTGGCAGATTTTAGAAAGCTTGTAAAGATAATGTAATGAAAATATTTCTTATTGGCTATCGGTGTACCGGTAAAACTACCATTGGCAAACTGCTCGCTGAATGCCTTCATTTAGATTTTATCGATACTGACCGGCTCATTGAACAACATACCGGATTGAGTGTTTTACAAATTGTAAAAAAGTATGGGTGGGAAAATTTTAGACAACTCGAAAAAGAGATGCTTTTTACCACTCAAAACAATACAACTGCAGTGATTGCCACAGGCGGTGGAATTATCATTCATCCTGAGAACCAAATGTTTATAAAAAAGAATGGCTTCTGTGTCTGGCTTGATGCAGATCTTAAAACAATTTTGCATAGATTAAATACCGATAAGAAAAGCAAGGAAACCAGACCAGCGCTTACCCATGATAATATTATAAAAGAAACAGATGAAGGGTTAAACTTAAGAAGGCCATTATATGAGAAGACGTCTCATCTAAAAATTGACACGACATATCATACGCCTAAAAAAATAGTAGATATAATTAACAGGAGACTATCTTAATGTCAGGCAGCAGTTTTGGAAAAGCATTTAATATTACCACCTTTGGAGAATCACATGGCAAAGGCATCGGTGTTATAATTCAAGGTTGTCCTCCGGGTATTACAATTGATGAGACCATTCTGCAAAAAGCCCTTGATAAAAGAAAGCCCGGGGCCGGGATATCGGGTACAAAAAGAAAAGAGCCCGACCGCCCCATTATTGTATCAGGTACATTCAAAGAGCAAACCACCGGGACTCCCATTATGATCATGATCGAAAACAAGGATGCAAAATCGAAATCCTATGATGATATTGCATCTATTTATCGACCGGGTCATGGTGATTACACCTACCAGGCTAAGTATGGCATCAGAGATTACAGAGGGGGTGGAAGAGCCTCTGCAAGGGAAACGGCTGCAAGAGTTGCAGCAGGTGCGGTGGCCCAACTGGTACTTGATCAGTACAATATAAATATTAAAAGCTATACCCTTGAACTGGGAGGCATCAGGGCCAAGCAGATGGATGATATATCTGAAAAAGAAAAAAATGATCTGCAATGTCCGGATTTAAACGCAGCCCTAAAAATGGAAGAAATAATAAAAGAGGTTAAAAAACAGGGTGACTCTTTAGGAGGAATAGTCGAAATTATTGTATCCAATGTACCTGCTGGTTTAGGAGAACCTGTTTTTGATAAGCTTGATGCAGATATTGCCAAGGGTTTAATGAGTATAGGCGCTGTCAAAGCCGTTGAAATAGGTGCAGGAACGAGTGCGGCACAAATGACAGGCTTTGAGAACAATGACCAGATTTTACCGGAAAAATTTCAAACAAACCATTCCGGGGGTATTCTGGCAGGGATTTCAAACGGAGATGACATTATTGCAAGGGCTCATATCAAACCCATCCCTTCTATTTTAAAATCCCAGAAGACCATCGATGAAAAAGGCAATGCCAGTATGATTTCAACTGAAGGCCGGCATGATATCTGTGCGATCCCCAGGATTAACAAGGTCTGTGAGGCTATGATGGCAATTGTACTCACAGACCATTTGTTGCGGCAGAAAACGTTATCCTGATTTATTTATTTTTTTATAATATCAGATTCAAGTTTATCAGAAATTTCAATGGCTGTACTTAAGGCATCATTAATCATAAACAATTGAATTTTTAACGTTTTTAATGAAGCAGGAGTCGTAGAGATCTTTTCTTCTCCCGATAGAAGCATTGCAAGTTCCTTAGATTTTTTTGCAAATTCAGTCAATTTTTCGCTGAAATTTACAATTTCACCGGCCCATTTATCCCTTTCTTCTTTGGAAAGTTCGATATTTGCGTTACCGGTACCATTGATAAGATGATCGATCTGATACTCTTCGGGGTCTGCAATTATTTCATACATATGGTTCTCCTTTTAAAACTCATTCTTAAGTAGATTAAACGATTATAATGCAACGATAGTTCACAATTGTGTTTGGATTATTTTCTATCCATTATCCAGATCCAGGTCGATTACTTTTTGCCAGGTTTTATCAAGGTCGTATTTAATTTTCCCCGTGGCAATCTGCAATGTTTTTTCACCAAGATCCACTTCATAGACGATGCCCTCCTGGTTGACGGCAAACGTCATGATTCCGGAAGCCCCATATTTTGCCGGGCAGGCAACCAGGGCGAATCCCAGGATCATATTGCCGTTGACTACATAGTCATAGGCTCCGCCGGGAGCTTTTTCCCCCTGTCGTGTGATAATTTTATAGTAATAGCCATGATAGGGTTGGATCTTATTGGCGTTTACTTCATCCCTTTCACTTCTGACCTCGGCAATTAAGGGGCCAAACGGGCTCAGTTTTCCACCTTTTTTTACCGGCCAGTACAACCCATTCTTTTTTCCTTTGTCACTCTTAATCTGCTGGGCAAATTCCCGGATTCCATCACCATCACGGTCTTTACTCGCATACTCGAACTGGGCCTCCACATAGGCCTGCATTACCTGGATAACATCAAGCTCATTCCCGCCTATTCTGCGATTTAAAATCTCTTCTTTACCGGCCGCTACATCGAAAAACCATCTTTCACCGTCTTTTATTATAGGAACCGGGAACGGCCAGTCATCGTTTCCGATAAAAAGAGATGCCACGGTTGGACTCACCATATCAAGGCGGTGTTTTTCATCAAATTTCTTAATAAAATCATCCACCTCTTTTTTTCCAGCAACCTTATCACCAGAGAAAATAATTTTTTCAGCATTCGGTCCCAGAATGGCCAGGGCTTTTTCTGCATCATACTCCCGGACGGTGGCGACAATGGCCAAAACCGCAGCCTCGGGTGAATTAAAACCTTGACCTAGGGGGCTTGTCTTTTCAGCAAAACCATTGCCGGCATTTATTATTGTAAAAACCATTACCGATACCACCATAGCCCACAAGCCACGAGC
>Ga0164318_10003096_pt1 | contig 15695 bp, 18 predicted proteins | sample GuaBasSedimGuay9_FD_113734 | JGI IMG/M metagenome (GOLD analysis project Ga0164318, IMG submission 113734) | Subseafloor sediment microbial communities from Guaymas Basin, Gulf of California, Mexico - Guay9, Core 4571-4, 0-3 cm | ecosystem: Environmental > Aquatic > Marine > Hydrothermal vents...
CAAAGTATTTTCTCCTGTTGGAGTTGATGGGCTTATCCGGATTTGAACCGGAGACCTCCGCCGTGTGAAGGCGACGTCATAACCACTAGACCATAAGCCCTTTAATAATACTGAAATTATTAAAAGTATTAATAGACTTTCTTTCTAATCAAATATTTTATTTATTTTTTTATTAATTTTTATATAAAGAAAAGATTTATCAATAGTTTAAATGTTAACCTTAAGATAGAAATAAGATAATTTGGGGAGTCTTTAAACATGAAATCTGATAAAAAATCTAATAAAAAAGAAGAAGATAAAACTGAGAATAAACCCCTAGCAGAATATCGTGAAACAATAAAGTCTAGTACAGAAGAAGAAATAAAAGCTATAAAATCACAGAAAAAATGGAGAGATGTTGAGTCTATAGAAAAAAAGGTAGACACATTACATATAATTCGCGTGGGTAAAACCGGCTCTGAAGTTGATAAGACTGTTGATAGACTTATTAAAAAAAACAAAAAGAAATGATTTATTAACTCATTTTTTATCAAATATCTTGTTTTGATATGATAACTGTTTTACGTATAGGCCACAGGATAGGTCGTGATAAAAGAATTACCACTCATGTTGCACTTGTAGCACGTGCTTTTGGGGCTAATAAAATAATAATTGATACATTGGACAAGAAAATTGAAGAAACGATACGATCAACTTGTGATCGGTTTGGTAACGATTTTGAAATACAAACAGGTGTAAAACCAAAAGAAATAATAAAAAACTTTAAAGGGATAGTTGCCCATCTAACAATGTACGGAGATAAACTAGAAAAATCAATAAAAAAAATTGATAAAAAAAGTGATTTACTTATAATTGTAGGGGCCGAGAAGGTACCACCTTATGTTTATGAAATGACCGATCATAATATATCTGTTGGGAATCAACCACATTCTGAGGTTGCAGCTTTAGCAATCTTTTTGGATAGATATACGGATGGAAAATGGATAAACAAAAAATTTGATGGAAAATTACAAATTCTTCCAAGCAATAAAGGAAAAAAAGTAATATCGAAAGAGCGAAAGGATGTTTTATGAATTTAATACCTTCTCCAGATGAGTGTTTAACTCTTCTAAAAAAAGTTGGATGCTCTGAAAAAGTCATTGAGCATTGCAAAGCGGTTAGAGATGTAGCTGTTAAAATAGCAAGAAAAACAAATGCTGATTTAGAACTTGTTGAAGCAGGGGCATTGTTGCACGATATTGGTAGATCTAAAACACATGGAATTCGCCATGCTGTTGAAGGAGCAAAAATAGCTAAAAAAATTGGCTTACCTAAAGAAATAGTAAATATTATTGAAAGACACATTGGTGCAGGACTATCAAAAGATGAGGCGAAGAAGTTAGGATTGCCTGCAAAAGATTACATTCCAGAAACCCTTGAAGAAAAAATCGTATGTCATGCAGATAATCTTGTAGATAATAATAAAAAACAAAAGATCGAAGTTGAAGTTGAGCGTGCTTTAAGTAAAAATCTAAAGAAATATACTTTAAGACTTGTCAATTTACACAAAGAGCTCAGTGAGTTATGCGGGATAGAGCTTAACGACATCTAATTATTACCAGAAAAGATAAATATAGTATTTAGTATTTTGAGACCCTCTGTTTTGCAGGGGTAGCCAAGCCTGGCCAACGGCGCAAGGTTGAGGGCCTTGTCCTGTAGAGGTCCGCGAGTTCAAATCTCGTCCCCTGCACTATTTATGTATTGGGAAAATTTAAGTACTATAAAGTACATATAAATATTTATAAGTATTTGGTGATACCTATGGCTTTGAAACAAATAAGTTTAACGATACCAGAAAATTTATTAAAAGCATCTAAAGAATATTCAAAAGAATTTGGTTATAGAAACGTCCAAGAATTTATTCTCGAAATTATCAGAAAAAAAGTATTTTTTGAAAAAATTGAAAGGTATCAAAAAATTGAAAAAGAAATGATATTGGACAAGAATGTAAAAAAATTAGATCAAAAAGATGCTGTTGAATATCTAGAGAGTTTGTAATATGGCATACATAATTGAATTCAGTTCACAATTCGAAAAATCAATTAAAAAGTTAAAGAAAAAAGATAAAACATTATTTAACCAGATACAAAAGAAACTCATAGATATTATTCAGAATCCAGAACGTTATAAAACTCTTGGAAATGTCCTTGCAGGATACAGACGAATACATTTTGGCCCATTTGTTCTTGTTTACAAAATAGAAAATAACATAGTTAGGATAATTTCTCTAGACCATCATGATAAGGCGTATTAAGATAAATCTCATATTTTTTGCCATTAAAAACGAGTTCAAATCTCATCCCCTGCATTGTTAATCTTGTAACCACATGTTTTATTAATCAGAAAAAAATATACTTTTAATATGCATAAGGAGAGTGGATGGGAAAGATGAATGGAGTTAAATTCGTTGTTAATAATATAGCAGCTTCAATTGTGATTTCTGCAATTATTGTTGTAGCTATAGCTATAGCTGTGGCGGTCCCTTTATTAATTTATGGCAATCTATTTGTGGAAAAAGCACCAGACAAACCTGAATCAGCTTCATTTACAGCAGATGTATTGGGCTCTAACTTGAAAATAACTTATACCTCAGGCCCCTCTGATTTATCAAAAGATGATGTAGTTATTCTATATGCTCTTAAAGATGGATCTACTGCTTCAACAAATCAAACAACCTTAGATTTTGATAAAGATGGTAAATGGGATACCGGCGATTATTTTACTGTTAATAAGGATACCTTATCTGACCCATGTGTTGTAACTGTTGTAGTTAAAGGCACTACAGTACTTGATACGGAAGTTAATCTTTAGATAAATTTTTTATAATAAACAAAAATTAATTTCATTATGTAAAATAACTTACACTACCTTTGTCCTCTCAAAAATTTTCGCATCTAAATATCATAACTATAAAAATTCTTTAAAAAAATTGGAAAGGTATGTTGAATTCTAAGTAAAATGTTGTCGATTATTTCTAAGATAATCTCTTTCATTTCTCTGGATCTCGATTTTATAGTTAAAAAAGTCCATTCAATTTTGCCATCAGAGAACGAATAAGATAATAAAGGCAGTGTTTCCTTTAAAACTTCTCCATTTTCAGTGACCCTTATTTGACAATTATGCATGCCATACCATTTATCAGAAGGAAAAGAATCATTTGCAGGAGTTGAAGGGACTGAGAAATCGAATTTTCCATCGGCGTTGGTAGCAACAGAAACTCCTCTACAAGTTACAGTTGCGGCTGAAAGAGGTCTACCATTTCGTTTTACAATGCCAGTGATATGAATTGGCTCCATCCAAGGATTACTATCTATCCAATCTAGAAAATCATACACTTCTACTAGATATGCATCAAGCATAGCAAAATTCGTAATGAAGGATCTAACCCCCTCTATTACATTTTTACAACTACCAACAAATTCATCTTTAAATTCGATAAGTGTGTCTATAAATTCCTGAAATTCTTTATCGAAAAGAAGTCCAATTAACTCTTTTACTTTTTCTGGAGTTTTTAGAAGTTGATTTACAATCAATACAAAAGCTGCAGTGACTGAAACTACCACATTTACTTGTTGCTCCATAAAATCAACGAGTAATGTTGCACCATCAATGAAAAGAGCTAATCCCTCTGAAAATAAAGTGTAGACCCAACCAAGTCTATCTTTTATCATCTCAACGATTTTCTGGATTAAATTCCCAATTGGATTATTCCTAAATGCACCGTTACTTAATCCCCAATAATCTTCTAACAATTGATTTAGATATTGCTCATCGATTGTTAGTATGTTGTTTATATTTAGCTTACTCTCCGGAATTGGACGAAAACCGATCAGCAATAGCGCATCTGCTAAAACGCCCATATCGATCTTATAATAGTTGTTTTCTGGGATAACTATCATATTAACAAGAGATATCGCTTGTTGTTTTACTTCGTTATCAGTAATGCTTTCAATAAATTGATTAAGTTGTGCTTTCTGTTCTGTTGTGATAAAGATTGTAGGTGTTTCTTCATCAAGATTAGATAATGTTGAAGAACGTTTTACATCAACAGTAAGTGCACTAGATGTTATTGGTAAAACGAGCATTAAAGCTGCACAAAAAATTGCAATAATTATTTTTTTCATTTCTTTCTACCCCCAACCATATATTTTCTATACATTATAATTATGTATGCATGTTATATATTAACATATCGAAAAAACTATCGACGTCTAACGTAAAATTACCAATATTTTATGGAGTAAGCCTTGTTCTATCTCTCGGAAACAAAATACACTCTCTAATATTTTTGATGTCTAAAAGCTCCATCAAAAACCTTTCAATTCCAAAACCAAAGCCACCATGTGGTGGCATACCATATCTAAATGCTTTTAGATATGATTCAAAACTCTTTGGGTTTAAACCACAAGTTTTTATTCTTTTCTTTAAAAGCTCAACATCATGAATGCGTTGACTTCCAGATGCAAGTTCAACACCTTTACAAGCAAGATCAAAACCATGAGAATACTTTTCTTCAAATGGCATTGTATAAAACGGTTTAGACTCAATTGGATATTTTGTTATAAAATAAAATTCAGAACCTTCTTTTTTCATTATGTCTCCAAGAAGCTTTTCCTCTTCTGTTCCAAAATCTTCGCCCCATTTTATTTTGCAGCCGTTATCATTTAGTTTTTTGAGTACATCATCATAAGAAATACGTTTAAAAGGAAGTTTTGGAACAATTATTTTTTTGTTTAAAACATCTAATTCATCTTCGCATTCGCTTGCTTTTTTCCACATGTAACAAACAAGTCCTTCAAGAACCTTCATTACATCTTCTTCACTTTTTATAAAACCCATCTCTAAATCAACAGCAGTAGATTCATTCAAATGCCGGCGTGTGTTATGCTCTTCGGCTCTAAAATACCATGCTATTTCATAAACACGATCAAGGCCGGTGGCCATTAGTATTTGCTTATATAATTGAGGCGACTGAGCAAGAAACGCATCTTTTTCAAAATATTTCAATTTAAAGACGTCTGTACCTCCTTCAGATGAGCTGGCAATAATATTTGGAGTGTGAACTTCTATAAATCCTTCTTTTCTTAAGAATTCATGAACGGCTGAAATAACTTTATTTCTTATTTTAAAAATAGCTTGAATTTCAGGTTTTCTAAGATCGATAAATCGATTATCTAATCTAGTTTCAAGCTCTGATTCAATTTTATCTACAACGCCTAAAGGTAACGGAGTTTCGGCAAAAGATAAAATTTCAACTTCTTCAGGGATAATTTCATATCCATTACGAGCCTTATCGCTTTTTTTACATACTCCTCTGACAGAGATTACAGACTCGCGAGAAACATTTACAATTTTTTCAAACAAATCAGGATTATTTTTCTTTAAACTGGTAACCTGTAATGTCCCTTTCCTATCTCTTAATATAACAAAAGCGATGGAGCCGATATTACGTATATCTTCAACCCAACCAGCAACAGTAATTGATTTTCCATAATCTTTGTTTGTGACATCTAACGAATAGCGGTTTCTGTACAATTCCATACAAGAAGCCTATATTAATATCATAAATTTAGTTTTTTCCTAAAACAAATTTAAAAAATTAAAAAATAGATTAATTATTATAACTTGTGTAGCAATAACTCTCCACACTATCGCTATCAGAAGAGTTTCTGTTAATTTTCATACTTCCTTGTTTAGTAATAACAACAGGTGTTTTTCTTTTCTTAACAAGAGTTAGTAATTTTTTAGTTGTTTTATTCATAATATCAGATCTCTCCTTTAAACACCAAATCGTGCTACATATTATCTGTCTATGCACTAGTATTTAATATTTTGCTGTAATTTTTACATTTCAAAAACAGATTACCGCATGGATTCTAATCTTTTAGAAATAAAAACACAAACATCCTTCAACTCTTTGGCGTTATCCCATGAATCAACTAATTTTTGAAGACTTTTTTTGTCTTCTTTTTTTAATAGTTTAACCCATCTCTCAATATTTGGGATCGCTCTGGTTACATTGTCAACAATAGTTATGTCTGCAGTTTTTGCAGTTCTAGATAATGGGTTCAGATCTATAGTAATCACCTTTTTACCCATGTTCTTTAAAGCCTGGCAGCGATCGCCATCTTCTAGAGGAACTAATACAACATCGGCAGAATAAATCCCGTCACTATCGCAAATGCTTCTGTCATGACGCAACCCAGGAATTTGTGCATCTCCTTTGTTGCCTAAAACCTCTTTAGCACCTGCTTTTCGTAATTCACTAATTAGCTTTTTAATGCGCAAATTTGTTCTATGAAAAAGATTAACCTCAAGTTTTGCAGGAATGCATTTAGAAAGACTAATACATTCTTTACCAGATAATACAACAACATTGCCGTTCACGGAAATGACAGGATTTTTGGCGCATAATAATGCTGCAGCAGCCGTTTTTTCAGCTTCATCAGCAAAATGAATTGTTTTTTCGCCAATTAAGTAATCAAAAGCCTCGCCACGTCCATGAGCGATTAGTCCAGTTTCATGTACCAATCCTTTTTTCATTCCTTCAGAGATTTTTTCTCTTGTTTTTAATGAAAGATATCTTGGATGGGATTTAGGTATCTTTGGCATAAATCAAAAATTAACAATGAAACTTTGTTTTTAAAACTTATTTAAAAGAAAAAAGTAGATTGGATACTATTTTTAACCATACATGCTTGGTTGTGGGGCTTGGCCAGAAGATACCATCGGCTTAGCTTGTTTATGGAATTTCTGAAGTTGTTTTTCTATACGTTCTGATTCTTCATATAATGGTGTAACATTTATTTCTACATCCATAATAAGCGCCATAACATTAATTGCGGCAGCGGCCGCTCTTGCATCTGGATAATTTGGATGCGCTTCAGCAAGAATTGAAATTACATCGAAGTTACTTTGTTTACCACAATTTAATAAAACGCCGGACACACCTGCAATTATTCCATTTTTAAATTGAGGGATGTTCTTATCTATTAACATTTTACGAGCATTTTCAGTTGATCCAATGGCATAAGCATCAACAGATTCCTCTTCATCAGCAGATTTTCCTTCTACTACCATGCCCTCAGGTGAGATGAGTAATTTGCATCCCTGTGTTGTAACCCAATCCATTATTGAATTTGAAATTGAATTTATAAGGTTGGGTTTAGGCTTAAATTCAGAAACAAAAACTACAATTTTTTGACCATTGGGTTGTGTTCCTTGATAGATTCTAACAGGTGACAAAGGCTCTCCTGTATGAACTACTGAAAGGGCAGGAAAATAAGGGGAGGTTATGCAACCAATTTGCCTAAGATTTAAAGCATCGATTAAATAATTTGCAGCAATCGTACTAACCAGGCCTATTGATGGAAAACCTGCAATAACAATTGCATCTCTAAGGTTTATTTCTTCAAAATTACAGATTTCTACATCATCCAAATGCATCACCATCCAGTGACCCTACATACATTTACTAACATTTAAAATTAATTGTAACAAAACAATAAGTTTTTTATTATAATATAATATTATAATTATTTAATTAGAAATGGTTTGGGAGGTAAAAATATATGAAAAAAATATGTTGGTCTGCATTTATATTTTCAATATTTGGAGCATTTATACTGATTTCAACAGCATCATTGGCTCAGTTACAAGTATCAACTGTTGAATTTCAAGTCACAAATGAAAGCTATGGTAATTTAATTTATGATAGCTATGTTATGTCTCTAATTGAAAAAATTAGAAATAAACCGATATTGAAAAGTATTGAAAACAAAATTCAAAATGCTATAACTGCGACGGAAAAAACGCAACTTAAAAAACAGTATAGAAATACCTTATTACAACAGCCAGAGCTATATCTAATCAAGAATTATGTTCAATCGATAAATTTGAAAAACAATTTAGGCACCGCCGATTCGACTACAAGTGATGACGGAAACTCAGATTCATTGAATAACAATATACTGCCAACACCACATCCGTTTTTAATATGGCTATTTTGGCTGATTATGTATATTTTGTTTGGGGTAGGACCACCGCCATGGTAATTAAAAACTAAATAATTTTTTATCCTTTTACAACGCCGAGCGGAACCAATCTTACTACTTTTTTCGAAATTTTGGCTCCATGAACAACATTAACAACTTTTCGAATGTCTTTATAGGCACCGGGGGCTTCTTCTGCAGCTACTTTAAGACTAGCTGGATGTACGTAAATCCCTCTATTTTGGAGTTCTTTTATAACCTGTTCTCCACGCCATTTTTTTAAAGCTCGATTTCTTGATAGAACTCTTCCTGCACCGTGGCAGGTAGATCCAAAAGTTTCTTCGGATTCTTTTGTGCCACTGAGAAGATAGCTTTCAGTACCCATATCGCCAGGAATCAAAACGGGTTGACCCACGTCTCTATATTTCATAGGTATCTCAGATTTTCCTGGGCCAAATGCTCTTGTAGCGCCTTTTCTATGGACATAAACCCTTCTTTTCTTCCCATCAACTATGTGTTCTTCTAATTTGGCGATATTGTGGCAAACATCATAAACAATATTCATGCCCATATTTTCAGATGTATCAGTTAATACCCTTTCAAAAGACTCTCTTACCCAATGAACAATCAATTGCCTGTTAGCCCATGCAAAATTGGCAGCACAGGCCATAGCCTTCAAATAGGATTGTCCTTCTTTAGAATTAATAGGAGCACATGCTAACTGTCTATCTGGCAACCAGATGTTGTATTTTTTAACAGCCTGCTCAAGGACACGTAAATGATCGGTACAAACCTGGTGTCCAAAACCACGCGAGCCAGTGTGAATCATGACCATTATCTGTCCAATATTTTTTATTCCATATGTCTTTGCAGCATCGGAATCATAAATCTCTGCAACTTTTTGTATTTCAAGAAAGTGATTGCCTGCACCCAAAGAGCCAACTTGAGAAAGACCTCTTTGAACAGCTCTATCTGAAACATCCCTGGGATCGGCATACTCAAGACATCCGTTTTCTTCTAAAAACTTAATATCCTCATCCCAACCATATCCTTTTTCAATAGGATATTTGGCACCAAGTGTTAATATATTTTCAAGTTCTTTTTTGTTAAATCTAACTTTTGCTTTAGAGCCCAGGCCAGAAGGTACATTTTTAAACATCTCGTCAACTAAACTATGTATTTTCCCTTTAGATAAATCATTAATATTGAGGTTAGTTTTAACTAGGCGTACGCCGCAATTCACGTCAAAACCAATTCCACCAGGAGAGATTACCCCTTCTTCAAGGTTCACCGCAACAACTCCACCAATTGGAAAACCATAACCCCAATGAATATCTGGCATGGCTAAGGATTTACCAACAATTCCTGGTAGCATTGTAGTATTTGCTATTTGCTCAGGAGCACTATCAGATAAAATATCTGGAATCATGGATTCATCAGCATAAATAACAGCCGATGTTTTCATCTCAAGAGTATTGTGTTCCCCCTTGTAAGATGATGGTATTTCATATCTATAGTCATCAATTTTGTTTAATGGACCATTCCATTTCATTGAAAATAAGCAACATGCTTGCATATAAAAAAATGTTGTATGGGTTTTGAAAATTTTTATTGCTTCTTTTTTAGATACGGTATACCAGTACCATTTTCTCTGGCTTCATAACCCTCAGGAAGCTTAATAGTATATGCTTTGTCAGGTTCTTCTTTACTAAAAAAGCGCACTACGCGTCTTTTGTTAGATGCAGTTTTGATTTCTTTTTCGTATAGAAGGTACTCCCCATATCTATAGATTTCATTTTCTTCGGGAAATTGTTCAGGATCAAAAACCTGAAAATTATTATTTTTTTCACTTAAATAATATTGTTTGCTCCGTTTCGATTTCTTCTTTTTTTCTTTTTTCTTTTCAGATTTTTTTATTTTCGGCTTCTCTTTTTTTATTGCATCTACTTCCTTCTTTATCTCTTTTGCAATTTTCTTTTTAATGCCTTTTATTTTTGTTAATTCTTTAATCGTTTTTTCTCTTAGATCGTCTATTGAATAAATCCCATTTTCAATTAATAATCTAGCTAATTTTTCATCGATACTTTTTATGGTTTTAAAAGCATCATTTCTTTTTCTTTCACTTTCAGTTGGTTTAAATTCTTCAACATCTGTGGTTTCAAAATGATTGGATATCTGTTCATCGATTGCGATTATCTCTTCTTCACTTACATCCTCATCATTAATAATTCTAATCTCATCATCTTTTTCGATTGATTCTAATACAGTATCATATTTATCTGCTTCTTTTTTAATTTTTTTAGCTAGACTTTTTTTTATGCCATCAATTTTTGATAATTCTTTTATTGAAGTATTTTTTAGATCCTCCATAGATTTAATTCCACCATCATATAGAATTATTGCAGTTTTGTCATCAATTGTTTTTAGATCTTTAAATACTTCTTTTTTAGTTTCATCAGATACTTTATCTTCTTTTAATTTTTCATTAACGAATTTTTTCTTTTCATCTTTATCAGCTTCTTTTTCTGGGAGAGGAACCCATTCAGATGACTTGGATTCTAATTCAACAAGAGAATCAGTTAATTCAATTTCTTCTTCCATAGGTTCCATATCTATTTGCAACTGATCTTTTGTCAACTCAGCATTTGCCGCTAAATCAAGTTCAATAGATTTGGTTTTGGCAGCTTCACCAAACTTTTCCTCAATTTCTTGCACAATTTCTCTTACTTTCTTTCGTTTTAAACCCTTAATCTTTTTTAGTTCATTTTCAGTTGCTTTTTTTAGAGAATCCAATGAAGCGTATCCATTATCGTAAAGAAGTATCGCAGTTTTTTCATCGATACTTTTCATTTCTTTAAACGAATCGATCTTTATTTTATCTGCAGAAATCTCTTCTTCATCGATTAGTTCATCGGCTGTTATTTCCCATTCTGCAGTATCTCCAACATCTATCGGCTCGACTTGCACTGGTCTTTCTTTAAAAGATAAAATTTCCTCATCCTCGACAATATCTTGAACGGCACTATCTTTATCTAAATCAAGAAGTTCTTCTTTGTTCTTCTCTGGTTTTTTTGAATTTGATTTTTTATCGATTTCCTTTTTAATTTTTTTTATTTTGCCCTTTTTAATGCCAGTTACATAAGATAAATCATTAATTGAAGCTGTTTTTAAAGACTCCGAAGAGGTAAATCCACTATCATATAGAATTATTGCAGTTTTGTCATCAATTGTTTTTAGATCTTTAAAAGATTCTATTTTAATTTTATCATTGATTTCAGCATGATCTACTTCTTTCTCGATAACAACCTCCTCAAAAACATCATCATCATCCTCTTTTAATTCAACTTTTTCAACAGGCAGAGTTTTTTCTTTTTTACTAGATTTTTCAACCTCTATAAAACTTTCAGGCTCTTTTTTCTCTGTTTTTTTATCAATAGTATATTCTCCTGCATCAACTGCCTCCCAGCCTCCTTCTTCTATTTCTTTTTTTTCAACTTTTGGTTTTTCTACATCTACTGCCTTCCACTCTAACAATTCTTTTTCTGACGAATCTTTCTCCTGTTTTTCTGCCTCTTTTTGTTTTTCAACTTCCTTTGGTTTAACTTTTATAAAATTCCGTTCTTTCTTTTCGACCTTTTCTATCTCAAAAATGTCTTCTCCTTTAATTTGGATCTCTTTTTTCTCTACATCCATTGTAATGAATTTTTTTGGCGGAGCTGAAACAACTTTTTTCTCTTCTTCCTTTCTTATTTTCTTTGGATAAACTGTCACATGAGGTTTCAAATAATTAGTATCTTCTTCTTTACCATCAAATCTTACAAATTTTTCAGGATACTCTTCTTCAGACGACTCTTTAAGTCGTCTGCTAAGAGCTTTTAAATATTTTTCATCCCCAGGGTATAAATTTTTATTATCGGGAGTATCTAAAACCATTCTAAGTCTTTCAACTCTGGTTTTTTTACTATTTTTATTCTGTTTCATTATGAAATCCCGCCATTAATAATAACCTATAGTATTCTTGTCTCCCCCATCATATATATACTTTATTTAACAATTATTGTCCTAATAGTATATGTCATTTATTATATTTTAATATTCTGTGATATGAAATACATCAAATAAATTACAAAGTTATATTAACTTGTTTCTATATCTCGTTTTTTTTGATTGTAATGAAATTCAAAGGAAAAGATGTAATATCAATAAAAGATTTCTCGAAGAAAGAAATTAATTATATCCTAAATTATGCAAAAGAAATGATACCATATGCCAAAGGAGAGAAATACGCTGGCATATTGAAAGGAAAAGTGATTTCTTCCTTGTTTTTTGAACCTAGCACTCGTACAAGGCTTAGTTTTGAAAGTGCAATGAATCGTCTGGGTGGTAGAGTAATAGGATTTGCAGACCCAAGTGAAACTTCTCAAAAGAAAGGGGAGAGTCTTTCTGATACAATACGCATGGCTAATGCATATAGTGATGCAATAGTTATAAGACATCCTCAGGAAGGTGCTGCCCGACTTGCAGCAGAATTTGCAGATATCCCTGTTTTAAATGCTGGAGATGGCGCAGGACACCACCCAACTCAATGTCTTTTAGACTTGTTTACAATACTAACTGAAAAAAAGAAGATAGGCAAAAATAAAATTGTTCTACTTGGAGATCTAAAATATGGACGAACAGTCCATTCACTTGCTTATGCTCTTTCACTATATGGGGCGGAGTTAACCTTTGTTTCTCCCAGTATTCTTAAAATGCCAAAGGAAGTAGTTGAAGAATGTAAGGAGCTTTCTGCTGAGCCAATTCAAACTTCAAGCCTTGAAAAGGCAATAAAAGATGCAGATGTCCTTTATGTGACGCGTATACAAAAGGAACGATTTCCAGATGCAGAGGAGTATAACCGAGTTGTAGGATCTTATAAAATTGACAATGAGCTACTAACTAATGCTAAAAAGGATCTCATTATAATGCATCCTCTCCCGAGAGTAACCGAGATTGATCCTGAGGTAGATAGCACCCCACACGCGATTTACTTCAAACAGGCGTTCAACGGAGTTCCTGTAAGAATGGCTTTATTATCACTTGTAATGGGGGAGAAGATATGAAAGCTAAAGAACTCAAAATCCCAAGAATTAAAGATGGGACTGTGATAGATCACATAACAGCAGGCAATGCAATCAAAGTTCTTCACATACTTGGCATTTCTAATAGCTCTTCATTTGTTGTTAGCGTTGCAATGAATGTAAAAAGTAAAATGGGTAGAAAAGATATTGTTAAAGTTGAAAATAGAGAGCTCCATTCTTCAGAAGTAGATAAAATCGCGCTTGTAGCACCTAAAGCCACTATAAACATTATTCGAGATTATGAGGTTGCAAAAAAGCACAGAGTTAAACTTGGAGATGAAGTAATAGGGCTTGTAAAATGCTCTAACCCTACATGCATCTCTAATTCAAACGAACCTGTAAAAAGCAGATTTAAAATTATAGGTCAGGATCCCCTTAGAATAAAATGCTATTATTGTGAGCGTGAGCCTGAGGACATCTCTGAGAGAATTATTTGAGAGTTTCCATAATCTCTTTTGCTCTATCAAGTTTTATTTTTCCTTCTTTTACTAGTTGATCTGCTACTTTATCTATTTGATCTCCAGTTGCACCTGCCATAACCGCTATGTTTTTTGCATGAAGTGACATATGACCTTTTTGAATCCCTACTGTAGATAATGCAAATACTGCTGCAAAGTTTTGAGCAAGGCCAAGAGATACTACAACTTCTGCTAACTCTTTTGCTGTTTTAACTCCAAGAATTTTCCTACAAAGTTTTGCCTTTGGATGAATATTTGCAGCACCGCCAATAATTCCAACTGCCATCGGCATCTCTAATTCGCCAACCAAGTTTCCATTTTTATCTTTATAATATTTTGAGAGGGCAGTATATTGACCATTTCTAGCTGCATACACATGTGCTCCTGCTTCAATTGCACGGAAATCGTTCCCAGTTGCAATAATAAGCGCGTCAATCCCATTCATTATTCCTTTGTTGTGAGTGGCAGCACGGTATGGATCTATCGATGCTAAAGTGTATGATTCTATGAAAGCATCCACGACATGTTCTCCGCCCATTTTATCCTTATCAAAAACAGCCTTTGCTTTAACGAGTCTCTTATCTGCCAGATTTGAAAGAATTTTCAAACGAACATGCCCGCCTGTAAGTTCTTCGAGCATTGGTGCAAGGGCTTCACACATTGTATTTACAGCATTTGCACCCATTGCATCAAGGACATTGACAATAATATGTACGACAATCATTTTTCCCAGAGGGCTATCAAGAATTCTCACTTCTAAGTCTTCTGCACCACCACCAAGATCGATAAGAATTTTATCCTGAGCATTTGCAAGTTTTAGTAATTCCTTTTTGTGTTTCATTATTGACTCTGCAGCATCTGTAACATCATCAAAACCAAGGAGCTGCATCTGTCCAATCATAAGAGGTTTAGTACTTTCTACTTTAAAGCCACCTTGCACTCTTGCAATTTTAGCTGCATTACTAGCAGCTGCAACAACACTTGATTCTTCTATTGCCATTGGAATAAGATAGTCTTTGCCATTAATAAGAAAATTAACTGCAATTCCAAGAGGTAATTCAAATGTTCCAAGAACATTCTCAATCATTCTATCTGCTATTCCCATATCTAAACAAGAGGAAAACAACTTGACTTCTTCATCATTTAAATCTGCAAAATCTTTTACAACTTCTATTCTTTTTTCTATTGGCAGCTTATAAAATCCCGATACTTGAGATGATTTTTTATTTGACATATTATAACACCTCCCAATTAAGGGATTTCAGAAAACAACTTCTCATTTTTAAAATTGTCTGTTTATCAATCGGTATTTGTCGATTTTTCAACTTTCTGCTTTAAAACCTATTTTTTCGTCTAAATAATTTAAGAAGGTGTGGTAAACGCTCTTTCGTATACGTCCTTTCATAAGAATCTCTATAGAATGTTCTTTTTTAGAATGTATTTTTTTAATTTTTATTATAGCTGCACACCCTTCTATATTATCCAAAAGAGCCTTAATCTCTAATTTATTTCCTTCAGATATTTCTTTAGAATACTCGCTTATATTGTTGATAGTTTTTCTTAAATCTGTCTTTTTCTCAGGATGTTCGTATAGAGTTTTTCCATCTACAACAATTTTAGCTGTGTTTTTAAACTTAGCTTTTGCTAGACCTCTAAGAATAAGCTCTGCTGTAGGTAAAAGCTCAAAATCCTCCAAAATCAATTTTCTACCCATGATTTTTAAAAGAAAGTTAGAATGCTCAATTTCAGATCTTTTCACATCAAAATCAAATTTGATATGGATATTTGTTAAAAATTCTTCTTTATAGTTCTCTTTTTTAATATGATCTTTCTCGCTTGGGTGAGAAGCTTCTATCCAATCCATAACCTCCTTTGGAGATCCCATTACCCATGGTGGTTGGGTAAACCCGCTATCTTTTGCGCTCATATATGCTCCCTTACTTTAACGGCAACCCCATAGTTAAAGGAAACCATCTCATCCCTATTTAAAAGGCACCTCCCAACGGCAAGTAGATTGTCTTTATCATCTACAATAAGACATTCATCATAGGGACGTAAATCAGGATCGCAATCCTTTACAAACTTGG
>Ga0164318_10003097_pt1 | contig 15693 bp, 15 predicted proteins | sample GuaBasSedimGuay9_FD_113734 | JGI IMG/M metagenome (GOLD analysis project Ga0164318, IMG submission 113734) | Subseafloor sediment microbial communities from Guaymas Basin, Gulf of California, Mexico - Guay9, Core 4571-4, 0-3 cm | ecosystem: Environmental > Aquatic > Marine > Hydrothermal vents...
AGTTGGCACCAAAGCACGCATCTTATATCAAAATGCTTATGGGCGGTTAAAGATTGCTTTAAAGTTTAATGAAATGGTAAGAAATCATGAAGTTGGGCCAATCATGCTTGGTAGAGACCACCATGATACTGGGGGAACAGATTCACCTTTTAGAGAAACATCAAATATTAAAGATGGTTCAAACATTATGGCTGATATGGCAACCCATATTGCTTTTGGAAATGCTTCAAGAGGAATGAGTATGGTTTCTTTACATAATGGTGGAGGAGTAGGAATCTCTAAAGCGATTAATGGTGGGTATGGTCTTGTTTTAGATGGTTCAAAACGCGTTGATGAAATTTTAGCTACTGCGATGTTATTTGATGTGATGGGTGGCGTTTCAAGAAGAGCTTGGGCAAGAAATGAAAATGCTATAAAAACGAGTGAAGAATATAATGAAATTGATAATAATTCCCACATTACAATTCCTTACTTAACAGATGAAGAACTAGTTAATAAACTAGTGAATGATAAGTATAAAAAAGGAGGATACTAAGATGAAAAAAATCATCCAATGTGTTCCTAATTTTAGTGAGGGTCGTGATTTAGATAAGGTTGAGAAGATAGTTAATTGTTTTAAAAACCAAGCGGATTTTAAAATGGTAAGTTATGAAAGTGATGGCGACTATAATCGTACAGTTGTAACTTTACTAGGAGACCCTTTAAAAATTATTGATGCTTTAGTGGATTTTACTAAAGTAGCTTTAGAAGAAATCGATATGAATTTTCAAAGTGGTGAACATCCAAGAATGGGTGCTGTTGATGTTATTCCCTTTATTCCAATTGAAAATGTAACAATGGATGAATGTATTGAATACGCTAATATTGTTGGAAAAAAAATTAATGAGTTATATGATATTCCGATCTTTTTATATGCGGAAGCTGCCAAGAAAAAAGATCGAGTAAAATTACCAAATATTCGCAAAGGCGAATATGAGGGAATGAAAGAGAAAATTAAAGAAGAAAACTGGTATCCTGATTTTGGAGAACCTTTTTGCCATCCAACCTTTGGAGTAATCGGGGTTGGGGCAAGAAACCCTTTAATTGCTTATAATATTGATTTAGCAACAACTGATTTATCAGTTGCTAAAAAACTTGCTAGAACAATTCGTTTTTCAAGTGGTGGGTTCCGCTATATTCAAGCCGGTCCTGTTTATTTAGAAAACAGAGGACATGTCCAAGTTACTTTGAATATTTTAGATTATAAAAAGAATCCAATTTACCGGATTTTTGAAACGATAAAAATGGAAGCTAAAAGATACCATGTTGAAGTTACTGCCTCTGAACTTGTTGGGCTTCTTCCTCAGGACGCTTTAGTAAGATCTTTAAGATATTATTTTAAAGTAAACAGTTTAGAGTTTGATAAAAAGATGCCATATGAAGCTTTAACTAAATATGCGATTAAGTATTTAAAATTTAGAGATTTTGATCAATTAAAAATAATTGAAGCTAATCTTTAAAAGGGTGTGAATAATATGAAGGCTGATTTAGTAATTTACAATATTGGAACATTATTAACTTCAGAAAACAAAGCTTTAGTTAAAGGAAAAGCCATGAATGAAATGGCTGTTTATCATGATGCTTTCATCGCCGTTAAAGATGGGGTGATTATTGCTCTTGGCGTGGGAGATTATGAGAAGTATTTAAATAGCTTTACTTTCTTACATAACGCTCATGGTAATTTAGTTATTCCCGGCTTAATTGATTCCCATACGCATTTAGTCCATGCTGGTTCACGTGAAAATGAATTTTCGATGTTACGGGCAGGAATTCCTTATTTAAAAATTCTAAAACAAGGGGGAGGAATCCACGCAACAGTTAATGCTACAAGAGAAGCAACTAGTGATGAGTTATTTGAGAAGGCTTGGAAATCTTTAGATATTATGCTTAGTTATGGAGTAACTACAGTTGAAGCTAAAAGTGGCTATGGCTTAAATTTAGAAACTGAAATAAAACAATTGAAAGTCGCAAATGAATTAAATGAATATCATCCTATTAAAATTATTTCAACATATATGGGAGCTCACACTATTCCTAAAGAGTATCTAAATAATAAAAGCGGATATATTGAATCTTTAACTAATGATGTAAAAAAAATAAAGGCAGATCATTTAGCTACTTTTATTGATGTCTTTTGTGAAGATAGTGTTTTTGACAAAAGAGATGCGAAAACCATTTTAGAAGCAGGAAAAAAGATGGGACTAATTCCTAAAATTCACGCTGATGAAATTGAAAGTATTGGGGGAGCAAGCCTTGCGGTAGAGTTAGAAGCGAGAAGTGCTGATCATTTAATGGCAGTAAGTGAAGAAGATATTGTTAAGTTAGGAAAATCTAACGTAATTGCAAATTTACTTCCGAGTACTTCCTTTTATTTAAATAAAGGTTATGCTCCAGCTAGAAAACTAATTGCAAAAAACTGTGCAGTTGCTATAGCTAGTGATTATAATCCAGGAAGTAGTCCAAGTGAGAATTTTCAATTTGTCATGCAGCTCGCGGCAAACAAATTGAAAATGACCCCTTTTGAAATTCTTAATGCATCAACAATTAATGCCGCGTACAGTTTAAATATTCATAACAAGGTTGGGTCACTTGAAGTTGGAAAAGAAGCAGATATTGTAATTATGGATAGTAAGAATATAGATTATATAATGTATCATTTTGGCGTTAATCATACGCTTGATGTTTTTAAAAAAGGGGAAATTGTTTTAAGAGATAAAGTGTTGGTATAGGAGGGACATTATGAGTGAAGAATATTTAGCATTTGAAGATGCGAAAAATTTTATGACGGAAGCTTTTATAAAAATTGGGATTCCCAAAGAAGACGCAGAAATTTGTGTTGATGTTTTACTTGAAAGTGATAAAAGAGGAATTAACTCTCACGGAGTTAATCGTTTTAAACCAATTTATATTGATCGGATTAAAGCAGGGATTTTAAATCCAGTAACTAATGATGAAATAATTAGAGAAACAAAAACTACAGCAGTAGTTGATGGACATAATGGAATGGGCATGGTAATTAGTAAAAAAGCGATGCAATTAGCAATTGATAAAGCAAAAGAATATGGGATGGGCATGGTTGTTGTTAGAAATTCAACGCATTACGGGATTGCTGGATACTACGCTACTATGGCATCAAATGCGGGGATGATTGGGATTACCGGAACTAACGCACGACCAAGTATTGCTCCAACTTTTGGAGTAGAAAACATGTTAGGAACTAATCCTTTGACTTTTGGCTTACCAACTGATGAAGCGTTTCCGTTTGTTTTAGATTGCGCAACTAGCATTACTCAAAGAGGAAAAATTGAATTTTTTGCTAAGACGAATCAAGCTACGCCAAAAGGTATGGTAATTGGGAGAGACGGAAAAGCGAAAACTGATTCTGTTGAAATCTTAAAAGCTTTAACTATTGGTGAGGCAGCGCTTGCTCCGCTTGGGGGAATTGGTGAAGAGTTAGCTGGTTATAAAGGCTACGGTTATGCGACTGTTGTGGAGATATTAAGTGCGGCTTTACAAGCAGGAAGTTTTATGAAAATGTTAACCGGAAAAGATGAGAATGGTAATTTAACCCCTTACCCATTAGGTCACTTTTTTATCGCAATTGATACCGAAGCTTTTATGGGTCTTGAGCCTTTTAAGAAGATTGCTGGAGACATTTTAAGAGATTTAAGAAATTCTAAGTTAGCCCCTGGATCTGACAAAATTTATACAGCTGGTGAAAAAGAATATCTTGCTTGGTTAAAAAGAAAAGATCAAGGGATTCCGTTAAACGAGGGAATTAAAAATGATTTTAAAACAGTTAAAGAAATGCTTAATCTAGAAATAGATTTACCATTTTAAGGAGAGATAAAATGAAACTAGTAAATATGAGTTTAAACGAATTTAATAATGAAATTGATTCATCCTCACCAGCACCAGGTGGCGGAAGTGTTAGTGCTTTAGCTAGTTCAATGGGGGCGTCATTATCAAGAATGGTTGGCCATCTAACAGTTAATAAAAAGAAATTTAAAAAGTTAGATGAAGAAATTCAAACTACTTTTAATAATCTTTTAGAAGAATTTAAAATTATAAAAAATGAATTAATTTTATTAATTGATCAAGATACTGAAGCATTTAATTTAATTATGACAGCTTTTAAATTACCAAAAGAAAGTAGTGAAGAAAAAGCAAAAAGAAAAACTAAAATTTTAGAAGGAACAATGGCCGCTATCAAAGTTCCGCATAGAGTTTGTGAGTTATCGTTAGAGGCTTTAAAACAAATGGACTTCATTTTGCAGTATGGTAATAAAAACACTTTATCAGATATTGGGGTTAGTACATTAATGTTATATGCTGGGTTAGTTGGGGCAAGCTTAAATGTCAAAATAAATCTTCCTGGCTTAACTGATGAAGCAATGATTAGTAGTTATAAAGCTTCAATTACGGCAATGTTAGAAGAAGGAGAACTGCTTAAAAACAACCTTTTAGAAAAGATTAATAATCAATTATAAAAATAAAAAGCTTAAACAAGCTTTTTATTTTTTATTTAATTCATCCTTCAACAATCGGTTGACACATTCCACAAGCACTTCCAGCCTCAGTAGCTTGTTTAACAGAGATAAAGCGTCTTCTCCCAGCTCTCACTGCTTTTCTAATCTTTCTTTCAGTCACTTGTTTACAAACACAAATTACGCCATCTTTATCTGCTTGGGCTTTTCTTAATTTTGCATATTGTGCTCTTTTATCCATTTTATCACCTTTTCTGTCATATCTATTGTATAATACTATTATAATAAAGCAAAGAATTTAAAAGGAATGATACTTATGAATAAAAATGCTTATGTAACCTTTATTATTAGAAATGATTCTTATTTACCAGGAGCTTTAGTTTTTGCGTATGCTTTAAGATTGCAAAAAACTAAAGCTGATTTAGTATGTATTGTTTCTAGTAACATTAGTAGTTATGCAATTGCTTCTTTAAAACTGGTTTATGATGATGTTTTAGTAATTGATGAAGTTTATGTCCCCCATGAAAGAAGACAAGAAAGACAAGATAGACCATTTCTTTTTTCAAGGTTTAACGCCTTTAGATTAGGGAAAGATGGCGATTTAATGAAACAATATGAAAAGATTATTATTGCTGATTGTGATTTGTTACCTTTGAGTGATTACGATCAATTATTTGAACTTAAAGCACCAGCTGGGATTATTAATGAGAAGAAAGAGTATTGTTTAGAATATGATGATAAAGGTAAATATATTATTCCTGATTCCGTATATCTTAATGGGACGTGGAAATGGCATGAACGTTACTGTGATGTTCCACATGGAACATTAATTCCGAAAGTGATAACTGATCGAATTAAAACTGATAAAGAAAACATGGGAGTTAATGCGTCACTTTATTTGTTTGAACCATCAATTAAATTTTATGAATCTATGATGGATGATTTAGCAGATTTAGATATTCAAAAAGAAATCAGTTCCTATAACTGGCCTGAGATGCAGTATATTACTTTAAAACTTAGTGGGAAATGGACTAATGTTGATCTAAGATATTCATCGTTTAATGGCTATCCAATATTAGATGTTTTAAAAGGAACTCATTTTGCGGGGCTCAAACCATGGAATATGAAAAATAAATCAATTAGAGCTTTTGGGAGATTTGATGATTATAAATTATGGTATTATACCTATTTAAAAATGTGTGATGAAATTGAAGAACTTTTAAATAATCGGAAACTTAAGAAATTATATTCCCAAATTATTAATTTAACTGCGGATCAGAAATATCAGTTTTATAACAAACATCTTTCGCATTTAATTCATTTTTTTGAGACAAAATAGTCTATTATGTTAGATTATTTTTTTTATTTACATATTACCTTGACAGACATAGTAATATTTGTTAAATTAATATGTGTGATAGAGTAATAAAAAGACAGGGGTTTTGATGAAAATGACAACTAAGAAAATAACACTAAAAAGAAGAGAAACATCCCTTGGTGAGTTAATAGCTAATGCTGTTTCTCATGGTATTGGATTTTTACTTGCAATTTTCGGGTTAGTCTTACTTGTAATTAAAGCAGACACAACAACTGAATTAATTGTTAGTATTGCTTTTGGAGCTTCAATGATAATCCTTTATCTTTCTAGTACATTGCTTCATTCATTTCCAGATCATATGAAAACTGTACAAAGTGTTTTTAGAAGGTTTGATCATGCTAGCATTTTTATTTTGATTGCGGGAACATACACTCCTTTTTTAGTTTTATTAGTAGGAACTAAAGAAGCGTATCTTTTATTAATTGCGTTATGGACAATTACCGTTATTGGAATTGTTTTTAAATCAATATGGATAGAAAAATATATGGGAGTTTCACTTGCTATTTATTTATTAATGGGATGGAGTTTTATCTTTGTATCAAAAGATGTATATGTTAGTTTAGGAAATGCAATCATCTTTTTAGTTATTGGGGGATTATTATATACAATTGGAGTAATCTTTTTTGTTTCTAAGTTTAAGTATAGTCATTTTATTTGGCATTTATTTGTCCTTGGAGGAACAATCTTCCATTTCATTTGCGTGTATGGATATCTTTTATAGAAAGAAGTGTTTATGATGAAAAAAACAGCGTTAATAATTGACAGTACAGTGTATTTGTCAGAAGAAGAAATTAAACAGTATAATCTTAAAATAGTTAGTTTAAATATTATTGATAAAGAAGAGAGTTTTAAAGAAGTTGATGTTGATCAGGAGTTTGTTTATTCAAGACTAGATAATGGTCATCGTTTAACAACAAGCCAACCATCGCCAGGAGAATTCTTAAAGACGTATAAAGAATTATTTTCAGAAGGTTATGAAAATATTTTAGTTGTTTGTTTAAGCGATAAGATAAGTGGAACATATCAATCAGCAACGATGGCTTTGAATCTTTTAGATGAACCATCAAAGGTTTATGTTTTTAATTCAAATCTAGCAGCTTTTGGAAATGAAATGATTGCTTTAAAAGTAATTGAGGAGATTCAAAATGATCTTGATTTTCAAGAGATTATTAAAGAAACTAATGAGTTAATTGCTTCATCTAATTTAATTTTCACATTAGAAAGTTTAGTTAGTTTGCTTCGCTCAGGAAGATTAACAAAAGCAAAAGCTTTAATTGCTACAGTCTTAAGAGTAAAACCATTAATTCAAATGATTGATGGGAAGCTAGATTTATATAAATCAGCTAGAACCCATAAAAAAGTAATTCAAGAGATTATTGCAAGAATGAAGGAAACTACAAAAAACTATCAAAAGATATATGCTAGGATATTAGGACATAATACTGAACAGGCAAAAATCTTAAAAACTGAACTTGAAAAAGTGTTTAAAAATATTGAGATTACATATACTGAAAAGTTAGGACCAATATTTTGTTTACATTTAGGAAAAAAAGGGTACGGCGTTTCATGGGCGTACAGTAAATAAAGGAGATATGAATAATGGATAAATATGGAATTGTAATTGACAGCACAGTTTATTTAACAAAAGAACAGATAGAAGATAATAATATTGGGATTGCTTCATTAAATGTTGTTAAATCAATGGTTTCTTATCGAGAAGTTGATATTGACAATGACTTCATTTTTGGTAAGCAAGCTAAAGGGGTAAAATTTACAACAAGCCAACCAGCCCCAGGCGAATTTTTAGAAATTTTCGAAAAGAAATTAGCTGAGGGGTATGATAAAATTTTTTGTGTTTTATTATCAAGTAATATTAGTGGAACATATCAATCAGCTAAACTTGCGAGAAACATGTTAGATGATCCTTCTAAAGTATATTTGTTTGATACAAAACTTGCTGCTTATGGACCAGCGATGATTGCGGTTGAATTAATTGATATGATTAATGAAGGCAAAGATGAAAAAGCAATTGTTGAAAGACTTGATAGAATAATAAAAACTTCTGAACAGTTTTTCACAGTAGAACATTTATTTTCTCTAGCTAGAGGAGGAAGATTATCACTTACTTCTGCGGCAATAGGAACTGTTTTAAGAGTAAAACCAATTATTCAAGTAGTTGATGGAAAACTTGAGTTAGTTCATAAAGAAAGAACTTACACTAAGGTTCATAAATATATGTTAGATAAGCTAAAGAAAGATATGGAAACCCATCAAAAAGTTACTTTTAGAATTTGTAGTACTCATTCCCTTGAAAGTGCAACTAACTTAAAAGATTTACTCGCAGATAGTTTTCCAGATGCAAAAATCTCTTTTATTGATTATTTAGGACCTGTCTTTAGCATCCATGTTGGGTATAAAGGATATGGTGTTAGTTGGTTTGTAGAATAGAAACGTTAAAAGATAATTGTATTATAAAGCAAACATTATTAAGATGTTTGCTTTTTGGTTATATAGAATTATAAGTTACATAAAAATATAAGTGATTTTGTGGTAAAATGATTGTAGGTGATTTTATGAAGTTGTTTAAAGAAATCGAAAAGCAAATAAAGCAAAATAAAAAAGTAGTTATTGCCATTGATGGTCCAAGTGCCTCTGGAAAATCAACGCTTGGAGAATTATTACAAAAAAAATATGATGCTTTATTAATTCATACTGATAATTATTTTCTTCCCTTAAAAAGAAAAACACAAAAACGTTTAGCTGAAAGTGGCGGAAATGTAGATTATGAAAGAATTATGTCTGAGGTAATGGATAAGCTTAATAGTGATTATTTAAAATCAGATTATTTTAACTGTGTAACAGATAACTTAGAAGAAAGAAATACGCTTAAAAATAAACAAGTTGTTATTGTTGAAGGGGTTTATGCAATGCATTCATCATTAATATCATATTACACCTTAAAAGTTTTTTTGGAAGTTGATAGTGTCCTTCAAAAAAATCGCATATTAGCTAGAAATGGTGAAAAGATGTTAGAGCGTTTTCTAAAGGAATGGATTCCTTTAGAAAACTATTATTTTCAACAAGAAAGTTTAAAAGAAAAAGCTGATATGGTAATAAATCTTACAATTCAAAATTATTATGCTTTGAAATAAAACTAAGGGATTTACTTAGTGAGGTGAAGAAATGTTATATTTTAATTTTATTAACCCATACTTAATGTACGCTATTGTAATTTTATCAGCAGCCTTTAGCATTTATGCGATTTTCAATTATAAAGATTTTATTAATAAACATAAAAGAAGGATCTTCACAATTGCTGCTATTTTATTGGTGTGGAGTCAATTTGCAAGATATCTAGGGGTTTTTTTAAGAGGAGATTTCTTAATTACTGAAAGTTTACCTTTTTATGTTTGTCGGTTAAGTTCATTAGTATTATTGTATTATGCTTTAACTAAGGATAAGCGAGTTGAATCGTTTTTATTTTATTGGGGAGCAACCGGAATGGCTGGGGTTATTTATCCAAACGGGCCAATGGAAAATATTGCTAATTTAACAGAAACATTTTATATTGATCATTTCCTTTTAGCAATTACTCCGTTTTTCTTAGTAGTTTATCAAGGATATAAACCAAATGTTAAAGATTTGTTTATTATTGTTGGGGTAATGGCGGCAATTTTACTTGCTTTTATTCCAATTAATAATTTAATGGGAGCGGATTACTTTTATTTAAATAACCAAAGTATTATTGGGGTAGTTTTTCCAGGGTTATCAAGCTATGTATTTATATTAATTCATTGCTTAGTGGCACTAGGATATTTTAGTATTTATTATTTTACTTTTAGAAATAAAAATTACAAGATTGAGTAGGTGTATTTATGAGAATTGGATTATTCACTGATGCTTATTATCCGATTATTAGTGGAGTAAGTATTTCAGTTGCAACCTTGTCAAGAGAACTAAAAAAAATGGGACATGAAGTTATTATTATTACTAATGGCCATGATTTGGCTACACATTCTGAAGAAATTGTTCGTTTTGAAGGGGCGAAAATTCCAATGAAAGGGTTACGAGAGTTTAGAATAGGGAAAGTTACTAATAAAAAGATTAACGCGATTGGAACTTTAAATTTAGATATTATTCATTGTCATACTGAATTTTCGATGGGTAGGCTTGGGAGAAAAGCAGCAAAAAGATTTAATCTTCCAGTCGTTCATACATACCATACAATGTACGAAGATTATGTTCATTTTGTTTCTAAGGTATTTAAATCACCATTAATGTTTTTATCTAAATGGTATAGTAAAAAATTTGCTGATTCTGCTGATGAAGTGATTTTTCCAACAATGAAAGTTAAACGAGCTTTTGATAGCTATGGCTATCAAAAAGCATCACATATTATTCCAACTGGAATTTATTTAGATCGCTTTAGAAAAGATAATTATAAAGCTAATTATTATTTAGAAATAAGAGAGGAACTAGGAATCAAAAAAGATGATTTTGTACTTTTGTTTTTAGGAAGAATGTCTAGTGAGAAAAGTATTGAACCATTAATTAGAAAGTTTTATGAAATTTCTAAATCTAAAGATGATGTAAAGTTATTATTAGTAGGAGGCGGACCGGATTTAAATTATTTTAAAGATTTAGCAATAGAACTAGGAATAAGGGATAAAATTATTTATACAGGAATGGTAATGCCTTATGAAGTTGCTCGTTATTACCATATTGCTGATTTATTCGTTAATTTTAGTGTGACTGAAACACAAGGATTAACTTATATCGAAGCTTTAGCTTCTGGAGTACCTTTATTAGTTAAGTATGATGATAATTTAGAAGGAGTTATTAAAGAAGGAGAAAACGGCTTTTCATTTTTAGATGATGCTCGCTTTATACCATTATTTAATAAACTATATGATGATAAAGCATTATTTCAAAAGTTAACTATTAATTCTAGCAAAGCATGTATTGATAGATTTAGTGCTAAAAATTATGCTTTAAACGTTTTGAAAATTTACAATGATTTACTTGACAAAGAGGAGTGATGTTCCTAGATTTTTATAATTATGATAAAACCTTAATTTAAGATTTGATATATTTATAATGAGACCACCACTTAAAGTTGAAGGAATATTTAGAGTATTCCCTTGCATTATTCTGTCTTTTGAAGCCTTTTTATTAGTGTCTTCATATCTTTTTTATCACGTGGGGAAAGGGTATTCCAATAAAGGGTTTAAAAATAGTTAATTTAGAAATCTTAAAAACTGAAAATACTACTTTAAAAGTGGTATTTTTTATTACTAAAAAGCATTAAAAATCTTTTGTCATTTCACATTATACAAATTATAAATATTATTGTATAATTAAGTATAGAGTAAATAATAATTTTGAATCATATATTTAAAATACTTATTATAGTATAATAATAATTTATTTTTAGCTATCTTTAATTTTACAGCATTAATTGAGGAGTGGTGACGGTGTTTGCAGAATCTTTTACAATTGGCTTATTAGTTTTTTCGGTTTCATATTTAGTAATAATTTCTGAAAAAGTTAACCGAGCGGTTATTGCAGTAGTTGGTGCTGTGTTAATGGTCTTATTTCAAGTGTTATCTCAATCTGAAGCATTAGAGAAAATTGATACAAACACATTAGGATTATTAATTGGGATGATGGTTATTGTTAATGTTTTAAAAAGAACCGGTTTTTTTGAATTCGTGGCAATTAAAACCGCAAAACTAGCAAAGGGAAATCCGAATACAATTATTATCTATTTTTCAATTATATCCGCTATATCATCAGCTTTACTGGATAACGTAACAACTATCTTGTTAGTTATTCCAGTAACATTAGTTATTGCGGATTCGTTAAAAATAAATCCGATACCTTTTTTCATAGCTGAAATATTAAGTGCGAATATCGGAGGAGCTTCAACTTTAATTGGGGACCCACCTAATATTATGATTGGGAGCGTAACAGGTTTAGGATTCCTTGACTTTATTGTTAACTTATTACCGTTAATGATTGTTGTTTTTACAGTTACAATCTTAATTATTAAGTTTATTTATCGGAAGTCATTTAAAGTTAATGAAGTTGACAAAGCAAAAATTTTAAAAATGGATCCTAAAAAAGCGATTATTGATAAACCACTAATGATTAAAAGTTTAATCATTTTAGGAGTAACAATTATCGGATTTACAATCGCAGAGTTAATTCATGTAGGAACAGCTAGTATTGCTGTTTTCGGAGCATCATTCTTAATTCTAATAAGTAGGTTGGAACCTGATGAAATTTTATCCGAAATTGAATGGCAGACAATTTTCTTCTTTGGCGGGCTATTTGTTTTAGTAGGAGCACTAGAAAAAATTGGCTTTATTAATATTTTAGCTGAGAGTATGTTAGGAATTACCAATGGAGATGTTGCCACAACGACCTTATTAGTTTTATGGATGTCTTCGATTTTATCTTCTTTCTTAGATAATATTCCATATGTCGCAACGATGATTCCCCTTGTTAAAACGATGAGTGAAATTAGTGCTGGCGACTTTACCCCTGTTTGGTGGGCATTATCTATTGGAGCATGTTTAGGTGGAAACGGAACAATTATTGGAGCTTCAGCAAATGTTGTTGCTAGAGGAGCATTAGAACGGAGAGGATTTACTGTCTCATTCTTTGACTTCATGAAAATATCTTTTCCATTAATGATTTTATCGATAATGATTTCAACAGTATATTTAGTTGTATTTTATTTATAAGGAGGAGAGGTTATGAATAAGTATGTTATTTCAGAAACAAGTCAACATGTTATGAGACTTAGGCAACTAGGAGCAAGTGTTAAAGTTGTTCCAAGCCAAATGATTTATGTAGCGTTCAAGTTCAATGATAATATTGAAGTTGAATATGTTTACAACATTAATAAAAATAACAAATATTTTCTTGAAAGAATTAAACCTTACCCAATTCCAATTAAGGAATTTGATACAGCTGATGATATTGTCGCAATAATTGCGATTGATATCGAACAGTTTAAGAGTGCTGTTAAGAGCCATAAGATTCGTGATTTTATAAATATTAATAAAGATTTACACAAATCAATGATGGCTTTTGAAGATTTGTTCCTTTATTATAATGTTCCAACTATCTATGTTGCAAAATTAGAGGATTATATTAAAGAAATTGATAAACTCATTATTAAAGCAAGCCAAGAATCTAATAGAATCTTTTTCGGTAAGGAACCTGAAAATTTATAAAAGTTGGCAATAGTTTTGAAAATTAACTTTAGGTACTTAAGTAAGTACTAGCTTTTTAGTTAAGCACATTTAATAAAAGTAATCATAAATGATGAAAAAAAGGAATTTAGCTCTATTTGCTAAATTCCTTTTAATTATTCATTATCATCTTTTTTAAAGTAATCATATTGTAAAACTAGTAGATTATACTTGTAATCATTAATTATTTTGTAATTTAATTCATTTAAATATTCAGGAGTAACTTGATCATCAACGATTGTGTATTCTTCAGATAAAGAATCATAACTAAAATATCTACTGACAAAACTCATATCTGCGAAGCGGACAACATTATCTTTATTAGCTAAGGCATCAGTTCCGAACACTTTTGTATAATCAAAGGGTAGTCCAAACAAGTTTGAGATTGTCGGCATAACATCAATTGTTGACATATAGTTATCAACTACACCACTTAGAAGAGTTGAATTAGAATAAATAATCATTGGAATATTATGAATATCCATGTTTGAACCGTCATCTTTAATATCGTCATATTCCCAGATTGTTTCTTTGTCGATTCCATAAGCGTAATGATCTCCAAAAATCATGATTACGGTATCATCTAAATGGTTTGTTCTTTCTAGTTCATCTAATAAGTAACCAATTCCTTTATCTAATTCGATATTAGCAGCTAAATAGTAGAAAATATCTTCAGGTAAGTCAATGCCATTATCGATTTCATATTGTTCAACAACGTCAGCGTTTAACTTAGCAATTTCATGATCTTCTGAATATTTAAAATGACCAGAAACAGTAACGTAATTTAAGAAGAATGGTTGATTATCATCTAGAATATTAGTGCAGTTTTCAAATTCAGAGTAAACATGACAATCAAGTGACTTTTGCATTAATTCTAAATCGCTTTGCCATAAATGATTAAAAATAATCTCTCCTGGTTCTGGATTATCTAACATCCCTAGTTCTTCACTTCCATAGTAACCATCATATCCTAAAGTATGCATATGGAATTTTGGTCTTGGATAGAAGTAAGTAGTATAATCATGGAATGAATAAGTAGCGTAACCTTTACTTGAAAACATGCGAGGTAAAGTATAAGGGAAAGTATTATCTGAATAAGCCTCCATGCTTAAGGTAACGTTTTTATCAGGATAAAAGGATGTTTGTACTAAAAATTCTGAGTCAGCTGTAGAGCGATAATATAATGGAGAATAAAAGTTTTCGAAATACGCTCCATCTTGTTTCATTTTAAATAGATTTGGGGTTAATTGTTCATTAATTGCGTAAGTGTCTAAACTTTCAGCCATTATTAAAATAAAGTTTTTACCATCAAAGATTTTTGAATAAGCATTATAATAATGAGGATCACGGTTTTCAAAGAAATCATCTAGTAAAACTTCATATTCATGATCACTTAAAGGGTTGTCTCTAAATAAGCCAAAAAAATCTCTTTGAGTGTAAGTTAATAACCCAAACTTTTTAAGAGAGTCTTGAGCATTATAAATATAAGTATATAAATCCATATCACTATAAGTAGTGAAATTACCAATTTCCTCGACTGATTCATCAATTGTATGTAAAGTAACAAAAAATGATAAAAAGCCTAACATTAAAACAATCAACGGTTGTTTTAATGTTGAATATTCAACATCAAAACTAAGGATTTTATAGCGATCTAAGACATATAATGAACCTACTGGAACTAAATAGAGAATATGCCAAAATTTAAAGGCTTGTAAGTATTTATTAAAAAAGGATAATCCTAAGGTAATATCACCAACAACATTAACAGAATAAAATCCTTCTATGAAGGAAAAATAGATTTCTTGATTAAGATATAAAAAAGTAATAAAAACAATTAAAGAATAAAGCATTCTTTTAACTGCTTTTTGTTTAAAAAAACTCATGAAAAACATTGTTAAAATTGAATACGTTAATGAAAAGAGAATTATCCTAAAAAGGTTCATATCTAGCGATATTGTTAGGATTCTACTTTTAAAAACAATTTCTAAATATCCAATTGAAAAAAAGATAAGCAAATAATATAATTGAATTTATAATCTTTTTTTGTAAATCTGCACTAATTTTCATCATCTGTATCACACCTCTACGTTATAATATTATACTTTATTTATTAAATAATTCAAGATTGTAGTTAATAAATTATTAATTTAATTAAATTTCTTAAAACAACAAAAATAGGATAAATTAAACTCAAATATTGCTTGACAATTATAGGAGGATTGACTAAAATGTATATAGTCTCTTTTTTATAGACTAATCAACATGGCGATTGTGGTGAAGTGGTTAACACACCGGCTTGTGGCGCCGGCATTCGTGGGTTCGATCCCCATCAGTCGCCCCATATTGGGCCATGGCCAAGTGGTTAAGGCACCGGACTTTGACTCCGGGATCGATAGTTCGACTCTATCTGGCCCAGCCATATTATTTTGCGGGTGTGGCGGAACTGGCAGACGCGCTAGACTTAGGATCTAGTTCTTAGGAGTGCAGGTTCAATTCCTGTCACCCGCACCATATGTAATCAAGG
>Ga0164318_10003098_pt1 | contig 15691 bp, 17 predicted proteins | sample GuaBasSedimGuay9_FD_113734 | JGI IMG/M metagenome (GOLD analysis project Ga0164318, IMG submission 113734) | Subseafloor sediment microbial communities from Guaymas Basin, Gulf of California, Mexico - Guay9, Core 4571-4, 0-3 cm | ecosystem: Environmental > Aquatic > Marine > Hydrothermal vents...
ATCACGAACAATATGAATCAAACAGTTATTCATACCAAATGGATTAAGAAGCGAGAGCAAAGGTAAGGTATCACTGTAAATAGAACAACCTGTTTCAGTCTCATACCTGTTGATACCATGGATAATGGTACCAATTGCTCCATGATACATATCTATTTCTCGCTGATTACTTTGATCGATAAGCGATTGAACAATCAAGTATTCTGCGCCAATAACAGCAAAGAACACTAAAAAGGCAAGAATGAACGGTGCATACAACCTTGCTCTACCTGTAAACTTTTTTTCCATGCTTACTTAACACTCCCATGAATATGTCTGAATCCGCTTTCATACGGCCTTAAAAGAATAACACCTTCTTTATTCATACACAATGGCCAATAGCGCTTGACATACTCGCTGATGCAATTTATTATTGCAGAAGCGACGAGTTACAATAGCAATAAGAAATGGGGTAACTGAATGATGAACTTTGTGGAAGAAACCAGAAAACAGCTGGAAGTTTCCGGCCGCAGTCCAAAGACTGCCAACAGTTATGTGTCCCACCTTCGCCGTCTTGTGAACCATTTTGGCGAGAAAACAGGCGACCTTACAAAAAGCGATCTCAGAGACTATCTTGAAGATCTTGTAAGCGAAGGAAAATCTCTGTCTTACATCAATCAGGCTCAGAGTGCAATCAGGTATCTGTACTCCCAGGTTCTGAAAAAAGACAATCCTCTTCCAGGTCCTGGTGTTATTGCAAAAAAAGTTCCTCTTCACGGTGTTTTCTCCCGCGACGAAATAGCAGAAGTCTTCCAGCATGTTCATGACCTGAAATACCGCCTGTCCCTGATGTTTATTTACTCCAGCGGCCTCAGAGTAAGTGAAACTGCCATACTCCGCCGGGAGCATGTTGATCTCGATAACAATATTATACATGTGTACAGCCCTGAAGGTGGATTCCTCCGGGACACTATTCTCGCAAAAACCACAGGAAGAATTCTCGGGCAGTACCTCGATCTCAGAACCGATCCTTCACCCTATGTATTCCCGGGACGGGGAAGAACCAGCTTTGTTTCCGCCAGAACTATTCAGCGTGCATTTACCGATGCTCTCGCTGAAGCGGGAATCGATAAAAAGGCAACCCTTGGCTGGCTGAGACACAGCTTTGCAGTCCACCTTCTCGAGGACGGAACAGACAGAAAAATGGTGCAGAAACTCCTCGGAATTTCAACACCGTCCATGATCACACCGTATCTCAAACTTGCCAAAAACCGCACACACCTCAGGGTTCTCAGTCCGCTGGACAGGTTCTAGAACAACTGTTATCTGCTGGGGGGCTTCAACAGCCCCCCTTTTTTCTTACAGTACGGTAACTTTCCGGCTTTCAGTAAAACTTTCGGTACTTGCCCTGAGGATGTAAACTCCGGAATTCACCGGAATACCAGTTACGCACTGAGAGCCTGAAAACTCTCCCTGATAAACTATTCTTCCCCCCAGATCGAAACATTGAACGGTAACATCATCTTCCCGTAGAACGGTAAATGAAATCGTACCTCCCGACGGGTTCACCGGACGAATCAGCTCCTCATCCGGAGAGGAGCCACCTGTGCCTGTTTCTGTGGAAGTTGCAAGTGCCCATGCATGGGTTGGAAGAGGAAGCTGATCCTGCAGTCCGGCGATGACAACAGGAGATGGATAGTCAAGCTGAGCCACCGAGACATTGTAAACCCTTTCCGTAAAAGACATCTCCCACACCAGAGCTCCAGTTAACGCGTTAACAAGACACACAGACCTTCCGTTAACAGATCCGGAAGCAATACAGGGAACCGCTTGCCCCTGAACAAGCACGGAATCCACCCAGACTACAGACCATGTATCGGCACCGCTAGGATAGCTCCACAGAACTGATCCATCTGCGCCTGAAAGGCACAGCATTCCGCCGTCATCTCCTGCCAGGGCAACATCTCCAGTACCGTCGCCGTTAACGTCTGGACCGCCCTGTATGTCCATGTATGTACCGGCTCCATCGTAGTTCCAGATTGTTGAGCCACCACCGTCGTAACACTCCACTTTGCCATTGAAAGTACAGAATGCCGCCAGCGGCCATGTGTCTGATCGATCGATCAGGGCAATGGCCATACAGTCTCCGCCTGGGTCTTTCTGCCACAGCACAGTTCCCGAAGCTCCATCAACCAGCTGTGCAGGCTCCCCGGCATATCCGTTACCGCCAACTGCCAGCAGAATTTCACTTGCTCCATCAGCGTTAACATCGACAAAAGACTCAACATCCTCTCCTGCATCGGGAAGCCACAGTGTCCACAGGCTGTCTCCTGCCGCTCCGTCTATACATGCAAGAAGACCTGTGTTGGAAGATCCTGAAGTACCGAAACCGGCAGCGCATTCAGGGACGCCATCGCTGTTCATGTCAGGCAGAACGGTGCAGCTGTACCCCCATCCTGTATTGGAAGGCATAACCGAACATGCAGCCCATTCCCAGATGGTGGATCCGTCAGCGCCTGAGATCAGATAAAGCGAACGACCTGGCGGGGCGTAGCCTCCAGGTGTTGCCATGAGAAGCTCGCGTTTCCCGTCACCGTTCATATCAGGGAACCATTTGAACCCTTCATTTGAATAGATACCGTTGTACTGATCGCTGGTCCAGACTGTTGAACCGTCGCTCCCCGATACCACCCACAGAGTCGGTTCCTCGTCCCAGAAGTTTACTCCGCAGGCAACATCTGAAATTCCGTCACCATCAAGATCACCCATGTCTACAGAACAGTAAACGCCACCGCTTGTAACTGCAGACCACACAACATCAGGTTCTGCAAGAAGCAAAACACACAGAATCAAACTCATGATACCGCCCTCTTTCGTACTTTACACCTGCAGCATGAAGTCAAGCAGTTTTGCCTGCAGATGCAGCTATTTCAATCCGCGCACGATCTCACACGCCTTCTCCGGAGTCAGCCTTACAAAGGGCTTCCCGTTTACGAGCATAGCCGGAGCCTGGTCACAAAGACCTATACACGGAGTGGTCTCTATTGTTAAACGCTTGTCGGCAGTTGTCTCAAAAGGCTCTACACCGAACTCATCAATCAGTGCCTGAAGAACCTCCCCCTGCCCGGCCATGGCGCAGCTGATAGTGCTGCATATCCGAATGATATTTCTTCCACGAGGTTTTGAACTGAAAAAACTGTAAAAGCTTACAACGCTATAAATGTCTGCAGAAGTTATACCTGTGGCAGCTGCAATGGCATCAACGGCATCAGATGGAACATAGCCCAGCTCGGTGTTAACCTTTGTAATAATCTGAACAAGTCTCTCTCTACCGTTCCCAAATTCCAAAACGGCCTCAGAGACAATCTGTTTTGCACTGCGTATCAACTACACATCTCCCTTCCCCAGTACATCCCTGATGTGACGGATTAGCGTACCCGCAGAAACCGGTTTCTCTAGAAACCTGTTCACCGGGTAGTAGTCAGGGTGTTCCTCCGGCTTAAGCGAACGACCGGTTATCTCAGCCAGTGATGAAAGCATAACAACTGGAACATCACTGTTAAGCCTGTTACGAATCTTTCTTACAACACTGAAACCCTCGTCGACATTCTCCAGAACAAGGTCAAGAACAACAGCATCCGGTTGCTGTGCCTGCAGTTTGTGAAGTCCTTCAGCCTCAGTTGATGCCGGTATGACTTCAAGCCCCATGGAATCAAAGACAACTCCGGCTGCTTTCACAAAATCGGAATCATCATCGATAAACAATACTCTGATTTTTTCTGTCATAATCCGGTTCCTCACTCTGCCCCGGCAGAATTCCACTTTTCGTAATCCCGTGGTGTATTCAGGTTGATAAACGATTCCAGAAGGGGATCTGCCCTCCGCACCTCCAGCTCGCTTACTTCGGTAACTTTCACAGAACTGTAAAAACCTGTTACTTTGCTGCCTCCGGCATCAAGATATAGTTGTATTTTTTCTGCAGCAGAGCTGCAGTAAACTGCACACAGAGGCTCATAGTATCCCCTGACAACAGGCACTGCAACATCACTGCCTGTTTCAGAAACAAGACGGTGGATCAACTGTTTCCTTACAAAAGGCATGTCACAGCCTATCACGAATACACGTGAGGTTTCGGCCGCCAGGATGCCGGAAAGAATCCCAACAAGCGGGGTTCTTTTCATGCGCACATCCTCTACAACTCTTGTGTCTGTACGGGCCAGTTCAAGACCCCTGCCGGCAACAATAACCTCGGTGAACATACTCCCAAGCCTGTTGATGATATGATCGGTAACTGTGCCTCCGGAAGCAGGCAGAAGGTGTTTGGGAAAACCCATCCTGCTGGACTCGCCTCCGGCCAGAACAAGCAGTGATACATCTTTGAAAATCATAGTCCCAGCCGCCATCTGTTCGAGTACACATTCATCCGTTCTCCGCGGACAAAACCGCATAGACATATGCCAAGCCTTTCAGCGTCTTTTACGGCCTTCGTCGTAGGTGCGGAAACTGCGGCAATAAACGGAAAGCCTGCTGTTGCGGACTTCCTGACAAACACTGAATGAACTCTTGAGGAAAGAACAACAACACTCCGGCTTGTATCAATTCCCTCCAGGTACCCGCAGCCCACAGCTTTTTCAAAAGCTGCAGAACGGCTTATATCTTCTGCAAGACAGCGTAGAGAATTCTGTGTGCCTATTGCTGCAGAATGAGTTGCCCCTGTTTCTTTGAAGGTATTCCCGGCATCGGTAAACTCCTTTACCTGTCTGAAGATAACCTCTGGAGTAATGCAATAATCCGACCTGACCGGCTGTGGTTCCGGCGGAGGTTTGCTCTGGTCAACAACGGCATTCACAACTCCCCTGTCCTCCTGTGTTACAACTGGCTGTTCCCCCGGTTTTATCAACCCTTCCGTAATCAGGTATCCGTACATGAGCTCAATAAGCCGGTCTGGAGAACACACCGCGACAACGACCTCTCTCCCGTTCAGTTTCAGTTTGAAACCGGCTTCGCCTGCCAGACTGTCTTCCCGCTGAAAAACTTTTCCTGATTCAACTGTTGTTACCACTGCCATCTCCGAGAGTTGTGTCATACTCTGCTTACCTGACATGCAGCTACTTTCAGCTCGGGTATTTTTGCCACAGGATCAAGAGAATCGTTTGTCAGTACATTGGCAGCAGATTCTGCGAAATGGAACGGAACAAACACCGAACCCTCGGCAACCATTTCTGTAGATTTTACCGTTGTTTCAATCTGCCCCCTTCTTGTGCTGATTCTTACTGGACCGCCATCGACCAGACCCAGCCGACGAACATCTTCAGGATGAATCTCCGCATATGCGCCACTGACAAATTCGTTCAGGGCATCCACTCTGCGGGTCATGCTTCCTGTGTGGTAGTGAAACAGTATTCTGCCGGTTGAAAGAATAAACGGATACTCGGAGTCGGGTGATTCTGCCGGAGGAATAAAGTCCACCGGGTGGAACTGACCCATACCCCGCTTGAACTTTCCCTTGTGGAGATACATCGTTCCCGGATGACCGCGGTCCGCGCAGGGCCACTGCAGCCCGACCTCCTGAATCCGGTCATGATGAATCCCACCGTAGATCGGTGTTACTTCGGCTATTTCATCCATTATTTCAGAGGAGCTGCCGTAACTCATGGGATAACCCAGTGCTGTTGAAAGATCGCAGATTATCTGCCAGTCGGACCTTGCCTCTCCAGGAGCATCAAGTGCTTTTCGGACGAGAATAACTCTTCTTTCAGTGTTTGTGAAAGTGCCGTTTTTTTCTGCAAAAGATGCCGCCGGAAGAACCACATCGGCCTTTTCGGCTGTTTCGGTAAGAAAGATATCGGAGACTACAAGAAACTCCGCTGAATCCAGTGCCCTCTCTGCATGGTTCAGGTTGGGATCTGAAATCATCGGGTTCTCCCCCATTATAATCAGTCCCTTTACTTTTCCCGTTTCCAGAGAATCGATGATCTCCATCACGGTAAGCCCGTTGTCGGGAGAAAGCTGTTTTCCCCATGCCTGTTCAAATTTCTTTCTGTTTGCCGGGTCGGCTACCTTCTGATATCCCGGGTATACATCCGGAAGCCCTCCAACATCACAGGCTCCCTGAACGTTGTTCTGTCCACGCAAGGGATTAACACCGCTTGAAGCCCTTCCCACATTACCTGTGAGCATTGCAAGATTGGCAACTGACAGAACGTTGTCTGTCCCGGTTATATGCTGCGTAATACCCATTGAATAAACAATAGACGAGACCTCCGCCTCTGCAAATATCCTCGCAGCCTCAACGATTTTCTCGCCGGGTATTCCGGTTATCTTCTCAACCATTTCCGGGTTAAAAAGCTCAACCACACTGCGCATTTCCTCGAAGCCGGCAGTTTTCCCCTCTATGAATGCTGTGTCCTGCAGATTCTCACTTATTATCACATTCATCATTCCATTAAGCCATGCTACATCCGTTCCGTTCTTCTGCCTGAGCCACAGAGCAGCATCTTTAACAAGGTCAATTCTTCTGGGGTCCACCACTATCAGTTTTGCCCCGTGTTTGCGAACTGCCCGCCTTATAACGGTGGCAATAACCGGATGTGTTTCAGTTGTGTTTGAGCCAGTAACAAGTATGCACTTCGCGTGTTCCAGTTCTGCAATGGAGTTCGTCATTGCTCCAGAGCCGAAAGCAGCGGCAAGACCGGTAACGGTGGAAGCGTGGCACAACCTGGCACAGTGATCAACACTGTTGGTTCCTATTGCGGCACGCATCATCTTCTGGAAAAGATAGTTCTCTTCGTTGGTTACCTTTGCGGAACACAGCCCGGCTATGGCATCTGCACCGTATTTGTCCCGTATACCACCGATTTTTTCCGCCACAAGAGCGATGGCCTCGCTCCAGGTTGCCTTCTCCAGCCTGCCGTTTCTTCTTATCAGAGGTGTTTCCAGTCTATCATCCCTGTTTACGAAGGTGTGCCCGAAACGCCCCTTTACACATGTGGAACCGAAATTCGGCTCAATGTCCGCCCCTTCAACCTTTACCAGTTTGTTGTCATGTACCCACATATCAAGCTGGCAGCCGACGCCGCAGTAAGCACAACTTGTGCGTACCTTTTCCATCTCCCAGCTTCTCACACCTGGTGATTCCTTCTCCGACAGCGCCCCTGTAGGACAAACCTGAATACATTCTCCACAACCATCGCACGCTGAGTTATTCCATACGGAAACTCCTGTTCCAACGGTCATTTCTGCACCGCGGTGAAGGGCAGCAAGAATACCCTTGCCCTGAATGTCACGGCACGCTCTGATACACCTCGTACACATGATACACTTCGATGGATCGTACTGAAGAACAGGCGATGACCTGTCCACAGGTTCAAGATCCTCTCTGGAGTTCTCGAACATCCTTGAGCGGACATCGATGCCAAGTTCGTAGGCCAGGTCCTGCAATTCGCAGTTACCTGCCGCTTCACACACCAGACAGTCACAGTTGTGAGCAGCAAGAAGCAGGTTAACCATCACTTTTCTCGCTTCACTTACTGCGGGACTCTGTGTGCTGATAACCATGTTCTCCGCAACAGGTGTAACACATGATGGAGGAAGTGTGTTCATTCCTTCAACCTCCACAATGCACACCCGGCAGTTTCCCGCACTCTCAAGTTTTTCATGGTGGCACAGCCTGGGAATATCTATACCGGCCTCAAGACATGCGTCCAGAATTGTTGAACCTGCGGGAACAGAATAGTCGTCTCCGTCAATTTTCACTGATATTCCGGCCATTACGCATCACCTCCATGGTGGTGGTGCCCGTCACCGTGAAATTCCGTAAAACCTGTGATGATGTCCACAAAGCAGTTCGCCGCAGTCTGCCCGAGGCCGCACTTGCTTGTGGTTTTCATTACACGGGCAAGGGTGAAGTAGTCGTCCAGTTCCTGTATTGAACTCACAGCTCCGGACATCACGGCTTCAACAGCTTTCAGTAACTGGGGAGTTCCCTCCCTGCACGGAGTACACTGACCACATGATTCGTGGACAAAGAACTCCATAAAGTTCTCCAGAACACCTGTCATTTCCACAGAACTGTCAAACACGATTACAGACCCGCCGGGAGGAAGCCCCTTGAAAGAAAGAGGTTTACCCAGATCCTTTGCTGCTATTGTTCTCCCGCTGGCCCCACCAACCTGAACAGCCTGAACATCATCTGCACCGGCGAGTTCCAGGAGTTCCTCGAGGGGTGATCCCATGGGAAGCTCGTACACCCCTGGCCTTTCAACATCACCTGAGATACTGAACAGTTTCGTTCCCGAACACTCACCAACTCCAAGATCAAAGTACCATTCTGCACCGTTAAGAATAATGTGTGGAATAGCACAGAAGGTTTCAACATTGTTAATGACAGTTGGTTTACCCAGGTAACCGCTGCTCACAGGGTAGGGAGGTTTGTTTCTGGGCAGACCGGCCCGTCCCTCAAGACTTTCCAGCAGTGCCGTTTCCTCTCCGCACACGTAAGCTCCTGCTCCTACACGAATCTCTATGTCAAAACTGAATCCGGTGCCCTGTATGTTCTCACCCAGAAACCCTTCGCCGGCAGACAGCCCTGCAGCTTCCTCCAGCACGGGGACGAGGTATGCGTACTCTGCCCTGAGGTACACAATACCCTGTGTACTTCCAATGGCATAACCGGCCACGGCCATTCCCTCAAACAGTCTACGGGAATAGTTTTCTATCAGAACTCTGTCTTTGAAAGTTCCCGGCTCCCCCTCATCTGCATTGCAGACCACATACTTCACATTTGAGGAAGCATCTGCCGCCAGGCTCCATTTCAATCCTGCGGGAAATCCTGCGCCGCCACGACCTCTGATTCCGGAATCTTTTACCGTTTTAACAACTTCTGCAGGCTCCATTGCCAGTGCTTTTAATAAACCTTCGCCAAAACCGGGCTGTTCCTCAGACAGCAGAACTTTCTTTTCCATTGCACTTCCAATTCAATTTGCTTAACAGGCTGTTTCAATAAAATACTTCCAGCTAAATATCGGGAACGCTGATTTTCTTTGCCTGGATAAGTTGAACACTACCCGGCATCATCAGCTCGGATCTGCTTTTGCAGTAAAATGTAAGCCCCTTGAACGAAAAGATGTACTTGTACCACTTTACAAACAATCCGCCCAGTGCTGTAACAACCAGAGGATCGTCTGCAGCAGACAGAATCCTTAAGAATTCCTCCGGTGTAAGCGTAACAATTGAACCAACTGCCTTAACCGCATTTGCCACCGAAGCATAGTGCCCGGCAACTGCCCCTGATGCTCCTGTATACATCATCCACCCCCTGTTACACATGATATAACCAAAACCCGGGGATTCGGAAATACACAGGAAGTTCTAACTTATCCTGCGAACTGCAGGCATTAGTTCAATGTCTGATTGGGAAAGGAAAACGAGATCGAAGGATCTGCTGCAGTGAAGCTAGTGCTGAATCCTGGAGAGAAACCGCCTCAGTGCTCTTCGGTTCTTAAGTGTGTATACGGTTACGGAATCCGGAGCATTCTGAAGTGCGTTGTCAATTTCAGGCCGGCTGTTTGAGTTGAAGTCCCATACCCATTTCATGAATTCCGCACTGAACCTCTCCGGGCATCCCGGTGGCATATCAACCCTCACCTGACCGTGATGTCTGATTACCCTCTTCAAAACTCCAAGAGAGCTCTTTACTCTACCGTAATCGAGAAAGATCACTGTTTCGGCGTACTTCAGCCTGATATCCAGGGTTCCTGCATAGTTACCATCCATTATCCAGCTGTCTTCCCGGCAGAGTTCGATGACTCTTGAACGCCAAAGATCACGGGGAGTTTCTACCCAGCCGGGTTTCCAGAAGTTAAGGTCAAGGTGAATTACAGGAATTCCGATAATACGGGACAAAGCCAGGGACAGCGTGGTTTTCCCCGAGCCTCCGGATCCTATTACAAGAACTTTTTTCATATTGATAAGCCGTCCCTCCTGCTGGAAGGACGGCCTTTTTCTGTTTGCTCTCTAGTATCTGTAGTGGTCGGGTTTGTATGGACCCTCCACCGGAACACCGATGTAGTCAGCCTGAACCTGTGTGAGTGTAGAAAGTTTTACTCCGAGTCTTTCCAGGTGAAGTCTTGCCACTTCCTCGTCAAGAATCTTGGGCAGCATGTAAACTCCGACGCCGGGTCTTTCCTCGGCAAGGGCAATCTGTGCAAGACACTGATTTGTAAAGCTGCTGCTCATAACAAAGCTGGGATGCCCTGTGGCACATCCCAGGTTAACCAGCCGGCCTTCTGCGAGCAGATAGATTGAATGACCGTCGGGGAACAGGAATCTGTGAACCTGCGGCTTTATCTCTATCTTCTGTATCCCAGGCCAGTTCTCAAGCTCTTCAACCTCTATTTCGTTGTCGAAGTGACCGATATTGCACACAATAGCCTGATCCTTCATTCTGCTTATGTGTTCTGCGGTTATTACCCTGCAGTTACCTGTAGTTGTAACGAAGATGTCTCCTGTTTCCAGAGCTTCTTCCATGGTGGTAACCTCGTAACCCTCCATTGCAGCCTGAAGCGCACAGATCGGGTCTATCTCTGTAACAAGAACCCTTGCGCCAAAGCCCCTCATGGACTGGCAGCTTCCCTTGCCCACATCACCGTATCCGGCAACTACAACAGTTTTTCCTGCAACCATTACATCGGTAGCCCTCTTTATTCCGTCAACCAGAGACTCCCGGCATCCGTAGAGGTTGTCAAATTTGCTCTTTGTTACCGAGTCATTCACATTGTATGCCGGGAAAAGAAGCTTTCCCTGTTTCATCATCTGGTAAAGTCTGTGAACTCCTGTGGTGGTCTCTTCACTTACACCTATCATTTCTTCCGCAACACCTGTCCAGAATTCCGGAGACTCTTCCAGACCGTTTATGATGTTCTCACGAAGTCTTACCAGGTCTTCAGGGCCCGTACCCACTTCCGGAAGTTTTCCGCTCTGTTTGTACTCTTTTTCCAGCTCTACACCCAGGTGTATCATCATGGTGGCGTCGCCACCATCGTCGACTATCAGATTAGGACCCTTGCCGCCTGGAAATGTAAGAGCCTGCCTGGTGCACCACCAGTACTCTTCAAGGGTTTCACCTTTCCATGCAAAAACAGGGTATCCCTTTTCTGCTATTGCCGCCGCAGCATGATCCTGTGTGCTGAAAATATTACAGCTGGCCCACCTTACATCTGCTCCTATCTCACCCAGTGACTCAATGAGAACAGCTGTCTGTATTGTCATGTGAAGAGAGCCTGTTACCCTTAATCCCTGAAGGGGTTTTGCAGGACCGTACTTGGTTCTTACAGCCATGAGCCCCGGCATCTCGTGCTCTGCGATCTGTATCTCTTTCCGGCCGAAATTGGCCTGCGTTATATCCCGTACTTTGTAATCCATCATGGTGCCCCTTTTCTACCCGCTAAAGCGAGAACTGTATTGTTGTTGTATCTGTTTTCAGCCTCTACTGTAAAACCGGACTCTCTCACGAATTCCTTCAGCTGATCCATTGTGAAACCCGGCCACAGGTCACCCTGTATTTCCTTGAAGCCGGCATCAGTGTGCTCTGCAAGATCAATCAGCACAAGAATACCTCCTGGTTTCAGCACTCTGGCCGCTTCTTTCATAGCCTGAAGCGGATTGCCTGAATGGTGCAGAAGCATGTGCATGAACACAGCATCCACCATGGCGTCTCCTGCAGGCAGGTGTTCGGCATCGCCAAGTCTCAGATCAACTCTGTTAACCAGCCTTGCTTCAGTAACAGATGTCAGTGCCCTGTTCAGCATCTCTCTGGAATTATCTACCGCCATGACCTCTGATGCATTTTCAAGAAGAAACGGTATCATTGCACCACCACCTGTTCCCACTTCAAGTACAAGCTGGGATGAGCCGAGATTCCTCTCGATAAAACCCAGGTACTCATCTGCATGGGGAAGCTGATCCCTGAGACTTTTCCAGCGTTCTTCTCCCACAGAGTTAAAGAACTCTCTTGATTTGTCGCGACGAAGGTTGTGGCAGTAGGCCAGCTGCTTCATATCCTCCTGAAAACCCCTGAGCTCATTTCTGTGTCTGAACGCAGTTTTAACAAGCTCCTCTACCATGGGTTCTTCCCTGCTGCTTGAGTAGAAAGCCCAGTTGGCCCTGCCGGACCGCCTGACCACGCCTGCTTCAAGCAGGAGCTTCAAGTGATGGCTTACATTTGACTGCGAAAGACCCAGAACGTAAACTATTTCGGATACATTCAGCGGACCCATTTCAAGAATCAGCGCTATGCGAAGCCTGTTCCTCTCTGCCAGCGCTCTGAACACTTTTTCCATTTCCATGGAACAACTATATGAACAGATGTTAATATAGTCAAGTTCATGGATCGGCCATTGGCTCCCGCTCCGGTTTCCTTTAGTTTTGGACGTTCGAGAAGTAACTGAAGATTTTTCTGGTGGGGGTTAGTTTTTTGAGAAACGAGGGGTGCACCTATTGGTAACACAGCCGGCGCCGCACAGGCCGAACACAGTACCCGAACTCCTTGAATCTATGGAGCGCTGTCTTGATGTCGGTGATACCGGCAGGGCTTCCGCGCTTTCCGGAGAAATAGAAAACAGAATACCCGGGGAAGGCCCTCTCTCGGACAAACTGCATTTTCAACTCATGCGGCTCTATATACTTATGGGAAAATTCCAGCTGGCTCTGGATACTGCAAACAGAGTATTGAACTCTTTTCCGGAGGAACAACGGGCACAGATCTATTCAACGATGGCCCAGGCCAGGGAAAATCTGGGATTACCGCTCAGGGATGTACTCAACGACTACATAAAGGCAGCGGAAACTGCCGAATCGACAGGAGACATAAACACTGCCGCCGAGAGTTTCAGTGCAGCAGGCTCTGTATGCATTTCCCTTGGAAAGAAGAGAGAAGCTCTTTCTGTTCTGAGCAAAGCCATGGCTTACAGAGACTCACTCGGTACAAAAGCTCTCGCTCAGGTACACGGTAACATGGGAATACTGATGCAGAGAACGGGAAGCATGTCGGAAGCCCTGCAGCACTACTCAATAACCCGTGAGCTGGGAAAAAAGTGTGGTAATGCCGGCATCGAAGCCAATGCTCTTGCGTACATGGGACATGTGGAAATAAGCATGGGCAAAAAGGATGAGGGTATAAAAAAATACAGGGATGCTCTGGATATTCACCGTAAAAACGGCAACAGAAGGGGCGAATGTATTATTCTGGGTAATCTGGGTGGAGCCCTGGCACGTTTCGGTGAATCGGATGATGCCATTGAAGCGCTGGAAACCGCAATTCAGATTGCAGAGGAAATTGGACACACCCGCGGCGTAATGACCTTTCATGCAAACATTGGTCTCGCGTACAAACAGGCAGGTAACTACCTTGAAGCAGAGAACCACATAAGAGAATCCATGGCTGCTATTGGAAAGTCGGGAGACAGAAGAGCCCTTGCAGTATGCCATCTCAATCTGTCTGGAGTTCTCTCCAAACAGTGGAGGATGCAGGAGGCTGTAGATGAAGCCAGAAGGTCACTTCGTTTTGCCTGCACGGTAAATGCGCTGACCACCCAGGCCAGAGCACTGAGCAATCTCGGGTCACTGATGATGAAAACAGACAGGCTGGAAATGGCTCTTAACTTTTTTAGAGAAGCTTACAGACGAAGTATGGCTGCGGAAGACTACTCCATGCTTTCCAGTCACACAATCGGAGAGAGCAAATGTCTTCTGGAACTTGGCCGTCGACAGGAAGCAATGGAAAAATACAAAACCGTTATGGAACTGGATGTGAAGTACGGCATGGATCTTGAAGGAACAACCGATCTGAAGGAACTTGAGGAGATGCTGGGGATAGCAGATGGGTAGAGTAAGGGAAGTAATCATCACAAGCGGTATCCCCGGGGCAGGGAAATCAACCTGGATCAGAAAGAATACCAATCCCTATATGACGGAAGTATTCAGCGCCGATACATACTTCTTCAACAGCAACGGAAGGTACCACTTCGACCCGTCAAAACTGGGTGAAGCCCACTCATCCTGCCTCAAAAACTACACAATCCGACTTCTTCAGCTGCACAACGACTCCAGACCCTCAGGAGACATCACGCTTGTGGTAGACAACACAAACACATCTGCCTGGGAGATCGCCCCCTACTACTCTCTGGCTCAGGCTTTCAACATACCGGTACGAATTGTGAGAATCATCGCCAAACCTGAAACCGCCTTCTCAAGGAACATACACGGAGTTGAAAAGGAGAAGATTCAGAAGATGGCGGACCGAATCGAGGCAAACCCTCTTCCGCCATTCTGGAATGTAGTGGAAGTGCCTGCCGGAGAATAAATTCAAATATTAACTGTTACCAGGCTGCTTCTGCAGATTCTGAAAAGACTTCCCGGCAATTGCGATTCCCGCATTGTTAAACATGTACAATCTGAAGATCGGCCAGCACCACCTCACAACCGCGCTTCGCCAGTTCTACAGCAAGCGCCTTACCTATCCCGGAGGCTCCCCCGGTAACAATAGCAATTGCACCATCAAAAACCCGGATTACCCCCACTGACTGCCATAATTCCTCCATAGAAACTCTGCATATCAGTAATACTGCTTAAAACAAAAACCCGGTGCAAGCTGTCTGGGAAAACCAGATCAGTAATACTATATTGGTATTACAATGTTTACCTGAGGACAGGGTGGTTAGAAGATACTTTAGGCAAATACTCTTAAACTAATACATCCATAAGATATTGTTCAACGCATTACACTGAAGTTCAGCAGAATGTTCTACATCACTCATCTTTGAAACCAAAGACCATGTTTCTATGAAGAGCTTAAGTTCCACACCTCATACCGCTATGCCCCTGTATGCTCTAAATGTCTGGCTATAAGTATTTTGATCAGAGACTGTCTGGGGATACCAAGCCGTTTTGCTTCCTTGTCCAGTGAATGGACCATCCACACCGGGAAGTCAACATTTACCCTCTTCTGTTCCTGTTCTACCCTCCTTGCACCGGCAAGTTCGAGATACTCAAGAACACTATCTCCATTATCGAATTTCTTATCGAATTCTTCAGCTTTCATACAGTATCACCTCCTCTGCCCGGGATCTGCGTACAGAAATAATCCTGATCTTTGAACCCCTGTATGTAATAATCCCGGACCAGCTCGTTTCACCAATTCTGCCAACAACCATGAATCGGGGTTCATCGTCTGTTCTGGCTGGTATCTCAATCAGATCAGGATCATCCCAAAGAGCCTGAGCATCTTCAAAATCGATGCCGTGCTTCTCTTTGTTTTTTCTGCTTTTTGAAATATCATACTCATACATCATGGTATAAATAATATACCGTGCATATACAGTCAGTCAACCTTAATTAAGAAGCCAATCACTTTTTCACACCACAGACAAGCGTTGCTACACACTCACCGTATGTGTCCAGATGCTTGCCGTCAGGGTCGGTATAGCTGTCAATAAGCGGCACCGGTTCAGCAACGTCGCACCCGGCATCTTCCAGAGCCTTCGCGTACTGCTTTGGAAGCCACGGTGACAGCTCAACAGTCCACTCTCCAAAATCTATTCTGTCAGACGGCTGATCGATGGACAGTACCACCCGCCCGCCGGTACGAAGTGACGCCACAATGTTCTGAAGAGCTTGTGGTTTATTCTGTATATGCATAAACGTCAACACGCTGCAG
>Ga0164318_10003099_pt1 | contig 15691 bp, 18 predicted proteins | sample GuaBasSedimGuay9_FD_113734 | JGI IMG/M metagenome (GOLD analysis project Ga0164318, IMG submission 113734) | Subseafloor sediment microbial communities from Guaymas Basin, Gulf of California, Mexico - Guay9, Core 4571-4, 0-3 cm | ecosystem: Environmental > Aquatic > Marine > Hydrothermal vents...
CATATGGGTGATGGGAAATCTTGTATGTCCTGACTTGGACACTGTATTGTATCTGCTATCTGAGAAGCTTGACAAAGAAAAGTGGTGGGGAGTGGAAGGAGATACATTCCACACCCATGAGGCTCTCAGAGAACTCGGGTTCGAGGAGCCTTTGATGCTAGGCGATCGAGACAGGGCATTACACCTCGTAAGAACCACATTCCTTTCAAAAGGATACACCCTTACACAAGCCACTCTCAAGATTGCAAAGCAGATGGGAATAAAACAGACAGTACTTCCCATGTGTGATGAGAAGGTCGATACGTTTGTGGAGACGACAGAAGGAAGGATACACTTTCAGGAGTTCTGGGTTGGAATGAGAGGAGAACCATCTGTGGTGGGGGTGTATCACGAGGGAATTGAAGACGCGAAGCTAACATACCAAATACTAAAAGCATTCCGAAGGACGAAATGCGTGGTGATAGGGCCATCGAACCCAATCACGAGTATAGGTCCAATACTTCATGTGAGAGGAATGAGAAAACTTGTAAAGAAGAAGACAACAGTGGTGGTGTCTCCATTGATAGGGAAAAAGGCAGTAAGCGGTCCGGCAGAGAAGCTCATGAGGGCGTGTGGTGTGGAGTCTTCCTCAGTTGGAGTATCACAGCTCTACGAGGATATTGCAGACTACTTTGTGATAGATGTGAGGGACGAGACAAAGAGTACGGAATTTGCAATCGATGTTGTCCGAGCAGACACCATGATGGTGTCAAAGGAGAGAAGTATTTCACTGGCAAAGGAGATTCTATCGATTCTTGAAGGTGTATGAGGATGAGGAGGAGAGATAGGAAGGATTACTACTACAGAAAGGCGAAGAGGGAGGGATTTCGTTCGAGAGCTGCATACAAGCTTATCGAGATATCTGAGCGATTCAGACTATTCAAAGGAAAGGAGAGTGTTGTTGATCTGGGAGCTGCTCCCGGGGGGTGGCTTCAGGTGGCAAGGGTACTGACAAGGGGAAAAGTTGTGGGTGTTGATCTACAGGAAATAGAGCCAATAGAGGGTGTGGAGATTGTAAAGGGAGATATGAGGAGAAAGGAGACGCTGGAAAAGGTGAGGAAGATTGTGGAGAGAGTGGACATCGTTTTGTGTGATGCGTCTCCGAACCTTTCTGGAGTGTGGAGCTATGACCACGCACGTTCAATCGAACTATCTGAACACGCACTCCAATTCGCCAAATCGATGTTGAGGGAGGGTGGAAGTTTTGTGTGCAAGGTTTTCCAAGGAGACATGTTCAATACCTTCGTGGAGAAGGTCAGATGGCACTTCGCCCGCGTACACATATTCACACCAAAAGCATCGAGAAAGGAGAGTGCAGAGGTGTATGTGATCGGCAAGGGGTTCTATCACCCTAAAGTTCTTCCGGGAGAAGAATATGAAGTGAGGGTGGATGATGTGAGTGAGAGGGGAGAGGGGGTTGCAAGACTCGATGACTTTGTCGTGTTCATCAAGGGTGCGAAAAAAGGTGAGAGAGTAAGATGCAGAATAACCAAGGTGAGGCAAAGGTACGCAGTTGCAAAGCTCATTCCGAATAGATCGGAGTCCCTTCGCTCTCAGTGATTTTTCTGAACTCTTCCATGAGTTTTTTCGTTATTATTCCTGGTTTCCCATCCCCGATTATCCTGCCATCTATCTTCACAATGGGTGCTATTTCGGCTGCGGTTCCTGTAACAAAGACCTCATCCGCTGTGTAGAGATCGAAAAGTCCGAGTTGGGCTTCGTATAGCGGTATATTCAGTTTATGAACGATTTCGATTGCAACCTCTCTTGTTATCCCCCTGAGGTTGTTGAGGGTTGGTGGTGTGATTATCTCTCCCCTCTTCACGATGAATATGTTGTCTCCAGACCCCTCAGAGATGTTTCCTCTGACATCAAGAAAAATCGCCTCATCTCCTCCCTTCACATTCGCTTCTATCTTTGCAAGCACGTTGTTCAGATAATTTAGAGACTTTATGTTCGGTGGTAAAGACTCGGGAGGATTCCTTCTTATGCACACGGTAATCGCACTCAATCCCTTCTCGTAGAGGTTTCCATACATCGCTCCCCACTGCTGTGTTATCACTATCACTGTCGGGTTTGAACATTTCCTCGGGTCAAGACCAAGGTCTCCAATGCCTCTTGTGACTATAGGACGTATATATGCATCTTTGAGTCTGTTCTTTCTTAGAGTTTCGAGTATTATTTCCTTCATTTCCTCTTTTGTGAGGGGGATTTGAAGAGATATTGCCTTCGCAGAATCATAGAGTCGGTCTATGTGTTCATCCAGTCTGAACACCCTTCCGTTGTACGCCCTTATGCCCTCAAACACACCATCCCCATACAAAAATCCATGGTCATAAATCGATATGCTTGCCTCTTCTTTTGGTACGAACTTTCCATTGATGTAAACAAGCTCACTCAACACAGACACCTCTTTTATTCAATAATCATCATTACATCACCCGGATTTACAATATCTCCTTCCGAAACCATCAACTTCTTCACAACACCGCTTCTCGGGGCAACCACATCGTTCTCCATCTTCATAGCTTCTATCACCGCCACCACATCTCCCTCCGAAACATTATCTCCCTCCTTCACCTTTACCTTCAACACGGTTCCTTTCATCGATGCAATAACCCCGCCCTCCACAATCTCCTGTGTTTTTACTTCCATTCCCAGAGGTTCTACTTTCACGATATAAACATCGTTGTCAACCTCCACTCTGTACTCCATTGGGCCTATGTACGAGGGGGAAGAAACAGACTCTCTGGGAGGTTCGAGAGGTTCTTCCTTCAGATTGCCTTTCAAGAAATCGACAGCTATCTGAGGATACAGTGCATATGACAAAATGTCCTCTTCCTTGCTCACTATACCGAGTTCTTCAGCCTCCTTTCTCACTTTTTCGTACTCTGGTTCGAGCAAGTCTGCTGGTCTGCACGTAATCGGCATCTCGTCACCAACAATGTGCTTCATCACTGCGGGGTCTATGGGTGCGGGTGGCTTTCCATAGTAACCAAGTACGTAATTCCTAACCTCTTTTGTGACGTTTTTGTATCTCTTTCCCATCAAAACATTCAGCACAGCCTGAGTCCCCACTATCTGACTGGTTGGTGTTACAAGTGGGGGATATCCCAAATCCCTTCTCACCTTCGGCACTTCCCTCAGGACTTCCTCGAACTTTTCAAGAGCGTTCTGTTCCTTCAACTGAGAGACAAGATTGGATAACATACCGCCCGGGAGTTGATACACAAGCACATCCACATCCACCCTCTCTGATATGGGAGACATCACTGAACTGTATTTCTCTCTGATTTCCCGGAAGTACTTTGCAATTTTTGCAAGTAAATTCAGGTCAAGCCCGGTATCATAGGGGGTTCCTTTCAATGCTGCAACCAAACTTTCAGTGGGAGGGTGCGAGGCTCCTCCACTCAGAGGGGATATGGCTGTATCGAGTATATCCACGCCCGCCTCACATGCAGCATAATGGGACATGGGTGCCATCCCACTCGTCGAGTGGGAGTGCAAACACACTGGCACGTCAAATTCTCTCTTGAGAGCTCTCACGAGTTCGTATGCATCCTTCGGAGAGATGAGGCCAGCCATGTCCTTTATGCAGAGTGAATCGCACCCAAGAGCGATCAGCTCTTCAGCCATTTTCAGATACGATTCGAGTGTATGGACTGGAGATATCGTATAACATATCGCTCCCTGAACATGTGCATCCATTCTCTTTGCGGTCTTTATAGACAGGACGAGATTCCTCACATCATTCAATGCATCGAATATTCTGAACACATCAACACCATTCTTTGCGGATAACTCAACGAATTTTTCAACTATGTCATCTGGATAGTGTCTGTACCCCACGAGGTTCTGTCCCCTCAGGAGCATCTGAATCGGTGTTTCTGTTATGTGTTTCTTGAGGGTGCGAAGTCTCTCCCATGGATCCTCATTCAGGTATCTCATACATGCATCGAATGTTGCACCTCCCCACGCTTCTATGGAAAAATAGCCAACACTGTCAAGGTGCTCTGCAATTGGAAGCATATCCCTCGTCCTCAACCTCGTTGCCATGAGAGACTGGTGTGCATCTCTTAACGCCACTTCGGTCAATCTAACCCTTGACAAGTGAGAACCCCCGATGGAGGTAGATTTACGCAATATTTAAAATATTTTATTAATTAATCAATTGTGTGGAAAGACTGGTTTTTGGTACCGCTGGCATACCATTATGCGTAAAGAACAGAGATACTGAAGAAGGGATAAGGGAAGTTGCAAAACTCGGATTGGGGGCTATGGAGCTTGAGTTTGTGAGAGGAGTGAAGATGGGGGAGGTGAGGGCGAGGTCTGTTAGAAATGTTGCCAAGAAACTTGGTGTGGTTCTCACAGCACACGGACCTTACTACATAAATCTGAACTCGAGGGAGGAAGAGAAGAGGAGGGCAAGCATAAAAAGAATTCTTGATACTGCAAGAGTGGGATGGATGTGTGGGGCATTCAGCATCACCTTCCATCCCGCATACTACCACAACGACCCTCCAGAAAAGGTTTATGAGATTGTGAAGTCTGCCTTGTCGGAGATTGTCGAGACGCTATCTTCAGAAGGAAACAGAGTATGGGTCAGACCAGAGACCACCGGCAAGAAAACCCAGTTCGGCTCTCTTGAAGAAATCATACGTCTATCTGAGGAGCTTGAGCAAGTTCTTCCATGTGTCGATTTCTCTCATATCCATGCACGCACCGGCAAATACAACACGTATGATGAGTTTTCCTATATCTTGGAGAGCATAGAAAATCGGCTGGGAAGAGATGCACTTGAAGAGATGCACTCTCATGTTCAGGGAATTGAATATGGTGAGAGGGGAGAGATAAACCACCTAAATCTCCGGGAGTCTGATTTCAACTATGTTGAATTGCTCAAAGCAATGGTTGATTTTGATGTGAGGGGTGTGGTGATATGCGAAAGTCCGAATATTGAGGAAGATGCTCTTCTTCTGCAAAAAACATACAATTCATTAGTATGAGTATTTCTCCATAAGCTCCTTTCTGCGTCTATACTCATAGATGATGAATCCAATGATGAATGAGATTGCTCCGGCACTCAGGCTTATAAGGGCAGCTGTCTTCCCAAGATACGTATATGCAAATATCGCTATGAGAGTCCCGCTTGTCATCGCAACAGGTAGCAGGAGTGCCAATATTCTCATCTCCTTACTCATTCAAACCACACCATCCGAGTATCCTATCTATGTCAACATGGGTGGATACGAGTTTCGCAAGCTCCTCATATGGATCGTAATGGGTGTTCTGAACATCAACATTTATTTCTATCTTTAAGCCCTTTCTTTCTGCCAGAAACTCTATGAGGGCTCTACGGATACATTCGTTATCGAACAAGCCATGCAGATACGTCCCAAAAACAAGACCATCTTGGCTTTCTGCACCGTCATCATCAAACGCTCCCCCCTCTGCTGTCCCCTTTTGTGTATGTGTCTTCCCCATATGTATCTCGTATCCTCTGACCTTTTCATTCTTTATTCTCCCAAGGATTGCTCCCCTGCCAGTCACCCTCTTCTCTGTCTGGACTGTTGTCTTCTCGTATTTCTCAAAGGTCGTGGTTATGTCAAGAAGCCCCAGTCCTTGATAAATCCCGGGCTTCTCCTCAACCCTTGAGTCTATGATTTGTTTTCCGAGCATCTGATATCCCCCACATATACCGATGACAGGGGTTCCCTTCCTATATGTCTCTACTATCTGCTTAGCCATTCCACTCTTTTTAAGCTCTTCAAGGTCCCCAACCGTATTCTTTGTCCCCGGCAATACGATCAAATCAGGTTCTCCAAGCGATGAATTGAGAGGCACATAACGAACATTTACGAGTCCTTCAAGAGGTTCGAAATCGGTGAAGTTTGATATTCTTGGAAGCCTTATCACAGCAACATCTATGGGACACCTTTCCCGAGTCTTTTTGTCATCGAGTGAGACCGAATCCTCGGAAGGTATTCTTATGTCTGTGTAAGGTATCACACCCAAACAAGGTATGCCCATCATCTCCTCAAGCATTTCTGGGCCATTGCCAAGAAGTTTTGGGTCTCCTCTGAGCTTGTTGATGACAAAACCCTTCACAAGATTTCTCACATCCTCGGGAAGAAGTTTCCATGTCCCATATATGCTCGCAAACACCCCTCCCCTCTCGATATCTCCCACTATTATCAAATGTGGTTTAAGAAGTCTTGCAACCATTATATTTGCTATGTCTCTTGAGTACAGGTTTATCTCAGCTGCTCCACCAACTCCTTCTATGAGCATGAGTTCGTGATTCGATAGCCTTCTCACAGAATCTATCACACAGTTGAGCATCTCCCTCGTTCTGATAAACCCCCCTGCCTCACAATCAGCATACGGCTTCCCATGAACAATCACCTGAGATATCGTATTTCCCTTTGGCTTCAAAAGTATGGGATTCATATGAACGGATGGTTCAAGTCTTGCTGCCCATGCCTGAATAGCCTGTGCAATTCCCATCTCACCCCCCTCATCTGTCACCCATGAATTGAGACTCATATTCTGTGCCTTGAATGGCACGACATCTATCCCCATGTTTGAGAAGATTCTGCAAAGTGCGGTAACAAGCGTACTCTTTCCGGCATAAGAGGAGGATCCAACCACCATTAACCTCTTCTGTGTGGTCTCAGGAACATGTGGGTCCTCATAATTTGAAGGTCTCTCAGAGTTTAGGATGTCTTCTCTGCTCATCCCTTTCCTCCTTTCTCTGTTCATTCCTTTTCTCCTTTCCTTGTCTCATCCACTCTCTCACAATTCCCATGTCCCTGCCACCCACAACAACCATCTCATCCCTTATCCATTCAGGAAGATGTTCGACCACACCCTTCATTCGAAATCTTGCATCACACAGCAGAATTACTCCTCTGTCCCTTTCATCCCTTATCAGCCTGCCAATTGCTTGAAGTGCTTTGCTCAGAGCGGGAAGTGTGTATGCTATGAACTCTCCCTTCTTCCCATACTTATCTGAGAACTATTCATTTATGCATCTTTGCATCTTGGTGTATGCAGAGAAGGGAAGTCCAACGACGCACACTCCCTTCAGAATTCCTCTCGGGTAGTCCACTCCCTCAGACAGCTTTCCTCCACACACCCCTATCAACACACTGTTGTTGGAATGCATGAACTCTCTCAAGAGCTTTGGAACTTCTCTCGCATCCCTTGGCTCGATGAACACTCTTTTCCCAAACCCCTCACAAAAGTCGGCATAGTCCTCCAGCATCTCATAAGATGTGAAGTAAATCGCAACATTTCCCTCTATGCCCTCTATCATCCCTTCAAGATGAGCTTTTATTTCCTATATATTCTGTCTTTTACGCCTTTTGGATGAGTGGGTCGTTGCATTCTTCGATACAAGCACGAGTCGGTTCTCTTTTGGGAATGGGTTTGGCAGAGATAACTTATCTGCCCTCTTCCCCCCAAAGTAGTAGAGTTCGTATGCGTCCAGTGGATAGAACGTCCCAGACAGCATAATCGTGGCACTCACACTATCCACCAACTTCGTAAGCTGTGGGCTTGGGTCTATCTCGCCAACCCATACACCTGACTCTGTACTTACTATGCTGTGTGAATGGAGGAGTCTTAGAAGTTTTTTCTTCTTCCTTTCATCACTTTCAGCTTTCTCCACCACCTTGTCTATATCAACTCTCTTCAGAAGCTCGTCTGAAGACGTTATCCCCATAATATTCTCTGACATCCACTCCCTTGTTTCTTCATGTGAAAAATGGACACTGTTTATCGAGGAGATCGCATTTCCAATGTTGTGTGCTTCATCCACCACCAGAATTGTCTCCCGAAGATCAATATCAAGCCATTCAAACACAATCTCCCTCAACTCCTCATCAAAAACATGATTGTAGTTCAGCAAGATCACATCCGCATCTCTCGATGCTATCCTCATAACCTCGTATGGACATGTACGGGAGCACATCTCCTTTAACCTGTCAGGGCTTGGAATGTCTCTGATTAGTTTGAGGGCATCGAGCAAAGCGTCCTCAGAAGGTCTCCTCCCTCTCCTTGAAGCAGTGTAGTAGGGGCATGTCTCTCCTTCATGCTCTTTCCCATACAGAACCCTCAGGTACTCACACGCAGAATAGCTCTTGTCGAGCTTGCACATCTTCTCCCTGCCCACAAGATACGACACCTTCACATCTCTTCCCTTCTCTCTTATCCTCCTTATCTCCCTCAGATACACCTCTATCTGACTTACAGTTCTCAGAACAACAACAACCTTCCTCGTTCCTCTTCCGCACAGGACTGCTGATATGCAACTCGTTTTTCCTACTCCTGTTGGGGCATTTATCATAAGCACGGGGCGGGTGATGGAGGAGGTAGAGATTGCATCTTTTACTGCCTCGAGCATCTCCCTCTGGTATGGTCTGAAATGTTCATAGGGAAACCAATCTTCAAGTCTCATATCACACCACAACACAACACAAGTCATATCACTTCACTATCACAATCACAATCATTATATCCTCTTCCAATGATTAAAAAAGTATGAGACGTCTGATAGTCGCTGTGATGCTGGTGGTATTCGTTGGTCTCGGGTGTGTGCAAGCTGGCAATGAGGTTGGGGCTGGCCTTGAATCCAAGCTACCCTCTGAGAACTTGCCTGAAAACCTTGAACTGGTCGCAGTACTTACACCAGAAACGACTCCGAGCTCCCTGGATGATGTTATGCCCTTGATTGATGGGAGCAGAAGTGTGAATCCAAAGAAAGTCGAGGTTGTGAGTGCTGTTGAGGGTGTGTACAGCTATGATGGTGCATACGATGTGGTTGTGTACGTGGTGGAGATGAAAAGTCCCATGGATGCGACAGCTGGCTATCTGAACTTCCTCAATCTCACGAAATTTCAGGGGGAGCTACCAAACCAGATCGATAGATATACGATATGGTTAGCAGATGACAAACAAATCACTGAGGTGAGGGATATCTCACCCTCCCGTAGGATAAGATTCATCTACGTCTGGAAAGAGGATAACCTGCTTTTCATCATAATGGGAAACAGCAACCGTGAGCAGATGAGGGAGCTTGCATTACAGATTTTGCACACATGAGCATGTCCAACAAAAAGATATTCCTCACAGGACCGCCAAAATGTGGCAAATCAACAGTGGTTTAGATAGTGGTGGATACGCTTTAGGGAAGGGGGTGGAGGGTGTGTGGGCTCATCAGTCCAGAAATTAGAGACAATGGAAGAGTGGGCTTCAGTCTGATATCGATTCATGATGGCTGGAAGGGTGTGCTTGCAAATGTGAAGACATCAGAAGCAATGGAATCGCCAGAAGGGGTGAGAGTGGGTAAGTACGTTGTGAATGTGAGAGATATTGAAGAGGGTGTGGAGAGGGTCATTGCATCGCTGGATGAGTGTGATTTGTTGGTGGTGGATGAGATAGGAAAAATGGAGATGTTATCAAAGAAGTTCAGGGACTTTGTTGAAGATGTTGTGATAGAGGCAGATGTGGATGTTGTTGCAACTGTTCATAGGTATCTGGTGAATAAATTTGACATGGGGGTCATGATTAGAGTTGATGATGTTGAGAGGGTGGTGAGAAAGGTCGTATCTCTTTTGATGTCTGAGTGATTTGAACTCTCATACATCTCGAAGGTTTGAAATACTTCGCTGTCTCAACTCTGCCTGATGATTGTGAATTGTGATTTGCATATACATTCCAAGTACTCGGGAGCGACCTCGCAGTTTATGGAGTTTGAAAAGATTGCAAGAGAGGCAAAGAAGAAAGGAATACAGCTGATGGGTAGTGGGGACTGTCTGCATCCAGAATGGTTGAAAGAGGCAAAAGAGTATCAGAGGGAAGATGATGTTTTTCTTGTTGGAGCTACACACTTTGTACTTACTGTTGAGGTTGAGGATAAACACCGGGTCCATCACATGCTCATAGTCCCAGATTTTTCTAAAGCAGAGGAACTGTACGAGAGGTTCTACCACTTCTCGAATGACATAGACTCTGATGGGAGACCAAAACTTATTTTGAGCGGGGAGGAGATAGCTGAGATTGCACTGGAGGCAGACTGTTTGATAGGGCCCTGTCATGCATTTACACCTTGGACATCCATGTACGCATATTTTGACTCTATCCATGACTGTTATGGTTCTATGACAAAGAACGTGAGTTTTCTTGAGCTTGGTTTGAGTGCGGACTCTGATTATGGGGATATGTTGTCTGAACTCCATGACATAACGTTTCTCACAAATTCTGATGCGCACTCTCCTTGGCTTGACAAACTTGCAAGGGAATTCAACAGATTCGAACTTGGAGACATCTCGTTTGAGGAGCTGAAGATGGGGATTCTCAGAAAGAAGGGAAGAAAATGTGTTTTGAATGTTGGTTTCTTCCCAGAAGAGGGAAAATATAACGAGAGTGCATGTATCAGATGCTATACCCACTATACTCTGGAGGATGCAATTGCGAGGAAATGGAGATGTGAATGTGGTGGTGTTATAAAGAAGGGAGTCAAAGATAGGGTAAGGGAGTTGGCAGACCTTGACAAACCAATCCACCCCCCACACAGACCTCCTTATCTGCACATAGTACCACTTGCAGAGGTGATTCGGCTTGCTTTCAATCAGAGTGGTACCCACACGAAATCTGTGAGAGAGGAATGGAACAAACTGATAACCCACTTTGGCTCTGAGATTGCAGTACTGATAGATGAGCCTCTGAACAGGGTGGAGGAGGTTGCAGATGAGAGAGTTACAAGAGCAATCAAATTCTTCAGAAAAGGAGAACTGATAATAGAACCGGGTGGCGGCGGAAGGTATGGTGTGGTGAGGTTACCCAACAATCCTCGGAACTCTGCACAGAGTTCTGTGTTCGATTTTGATTGAGTGGGGTGGTTTAATGGAAGAGATGAAAAAAGTAATAGCAAGTGTGTTTAGAAAGGTTGGAAAGCAATCGGTCAATATGAACGATTTCGTTTTCTGTCTTTCCTTCGATTTCAGGTGGTGTCCACCTGACGAGGCAAGGGAGTTTGTGAAAAGAGCACTTGCTGAGGGGTTGCTGGAAGCGGATGACAACGTATTCACACCAACATTTGAGTTGGATGGGGTGGATGTTCCAGTTGCATACCGCCCTCCCAGAGAAGTCTTCTCAAAACCAGACCTTTTCGAGAGAATACTGTCAAGACTGTGCAAGAAAATGGAAAAGAAAGAAGCAATATCGAGAATAAACTCACTTCAAGAGAGATTGAAAATACTGGATGCGGAAGTTATTGCTCTCATTATAGCAAGGAATATGGGTATAGATGTGGAGGACCTTATCGATGAGACTCTTGTGAAATATGTTAAATTGTGAAATGTTAAAGGAAGAGGATGATTACTTTCGTTTTAGCAGAGCATACACAAACATATTCACAAAAAACAGCATTGCTACTCCCAATATTTTCCAATGTACCTGTACAGGTTCTCGGATTTCATGATACCTTGGCGTTTCGTTTATTCCAACAAGACTCAGTATGAATGGAGCAACATCTTCCTCATACATCTGGAAATTGGGAGGTTTTTGAAATTGGGGTGATGCTGGGTCAGAAACGTACAACGGAACGATTCTCGCCTCATCTGTGAAGCGATAAGGTATGCTCGCATGTCCTCCATGTCCTCCTCTTCCATTCTTGAATGCCATGCCATGGTCTGCTGTTATCACCACAACTATTTTCTTCTCTCTACAAATGTCCACAAGTTCTCCGAGTTGGTTGAGTGTCTGTTCTGCCTCCTGAATGTATGCCTCCACACCATCCCTGTGCCCTGCCATATCGATGGATGCAATTTCAAGTACTAGAACGAAAGGACGTGGCAACTCATCTATCAGATGAATTGCTTCTCTTATGCTCCACCCATCATATCCCCCTCCCACGACATCCCATTCACCTGCCTCTCCTGTAAACACCAGATTCATTTCCTCCGGGTCTCCCCTGAAAGAGATTGCACCATCCAACTCGTTTAACATATGGCGATTGTCTCCCTGCTCCATTATCCCGTACACATGATACCCATGACCTCTGAAGATGTCGAAGATGGTTGCATTCTCATACGAGAGTGTTTCTGGTGTTGCCCTTCTGTACCCTGTGAACAATACAGCAAGTGATGTTGAGGTTTCTGGTGCTCTCACCACCACACTGCAATCTGTCTCCATCCACTCAGGCACATCCACAGTGGGGAGGGGGTTGCCATCCAGTGTATAGGGGGTGTTGGGACTCAAATAAAGATTTCCGAGACCATCAAGCACGACAATCACAGCACTCGCACACGATGAAGGGAATATGAACAGATAGAAAAAACTCATACACATGAACAAACACATGAACATCCTCAATTTCTTACACCTCTCCACCCTCTCCTCATCTCAACAATGCATCAAATAAGACCACCCTCTCAAGCACTAGCTCACATATCTTGTCCTAACCGACAGCTTCAATCTCTGGTTCAGTGATGGAAAACCATGAACAGAGTGTCTACCATTTCCATTCAGAGCATTGGATGAGGGAGTCATCCCGATTAAGTTTCAATCTTTGCTGTATCATCTGAATGAGTCTCTGAGTGGTTTCTTGATTTGCTGGTTGGTTTATGGAATCGACAACGATGACCACCCTGCACTTTCCCTTCTTGAGACCTATCTTTCTGGCATCCTTTATCTGTCTGGTTGCAGCCATGCACAGTAGAAATTCAATAGATGGGTCATGTGATATGTTATACCCACCTCTGAAGGCTCTTCTTGTGCATAATAATGCAAGCTCAACGTGTTCTCTGCCAGCAACGTATTCCGCATCAACTATCTGCACAAGATTTGTGTTTCTGATTTCCTTCAACCACGATATGGTCTCTTCTACATCCCCTACTTGAGCAACTCCACCAATTAGCATGATAGGAAATGAAATGGACAACATATTTATAAAGTAATAATGGTAGTTGAAAGCTGGAGGCTGAGAATGGCAAGAAAACCGGGAAAGATGTATCGGAAGCTTGAACGACCATACACACGCAAGGAATACATTGGGGGGGTTCCCGGAATCAAGGTCGTTCACTTCGATATGGGCGACCCCAAAGGAAACTTCCCTGTAATACTCAGACTGAAGGTGAAGGAAGCATGTCAGATAAGACATACTGCACTTGAAGCTGCAAGGGTCAGTGCAAACAAGGTACTCATGAGGGTAGCTGGCAGAATGGGGTATCACCTCAAATTGAATGTCTATCCGCATCATGTACTGAGAGAGAACAAGCAAGCAACTGGTGCTGGAGCAGACCGAGTCTCTGATGGCATGAGGAGGGCTTTCGGGAAGCCAGTTGGAACTGCTGCACAGGTTCGCCCTGAACAAACCGTGATGACTGTTAGGATAAAACCCCAGCATATCGAAATTGCAAAGATGGCTCTCAAAAGGGCGGGACACAAACTACCGTCTCCGGTTAGAATAGAGGTTGAGATGGCATGAGTTATGAAGAATACCTTGAAAGAGCTCTTGAAAGGTTGCCAGACATTAGAAGGGAAGATGAAAGGTTTGTTATCCCAAAACCAGTTGTCTCTATTGAGGGCAAAACAACAATTCTTGAGAATTTCAGTTCGATTGCAGATACACTGAACAGAAGTGAAGAGCATCTTATGAAATATCTTCTCAGAGAGCTTGGAACCGCTGGGAAGATTGAAGGAGGTAGAGCGATATTTCAGGGGAAGTTCCAAGCTGAGGACATAGATGAACAGATAAACTCGTATGTTGAGGAGTATGTTCTTTGTTCGGAATGTGGAAAACCAGACACACAACTTGTAAAATCTGACAGGATACTAATGCTCAAGTGTGAGGCATGTGGTGCTCACAGACCTGTAAAGAAGAGGAAAGTCGTTATCGAGAAGATGCGTAAAGGTCTGAACAAAGGAGACGAGGTTGAAGTGATGATTGTGAGTGTGGGGAACAGAGGGGATGGAATTGCGAGATACCAAAACTACACCATATTCGTGCCGGGAGCTAAGAAAGGAGAACTCGTGAAGGTGAGGATAAAGAAGGTATCCGGAACCCTTGCATTTGCTGAGAGAATTTAATAGATGATGGTAATTTGAGTGTTAGAGTGGATTGTTAGAGAGAGGGTCATCTGCAGAAGCATGCTCTTGCTAAATCTATTCTGTCAACTATCCCCATTATCCTGTTTTCTTTGCCAACAGTTATTCTGCCGATGTTCCTCTTGAGAATAAGCCTTATAGCCTCTCCCACAGACTCTTCTGGAGGGAGCATGTAAAGTGGTGTGCTCATGATATTCTCAACGGTGGTTACATCCCTTGTCCTTGAAGGTCTTTCATCCTCCCTGTGAATCCTTGCATATCCCTTTTTCATGAGGTCGTGCCTTGTCACGATGCCCACCGGTCTGTCAGACTTGTCAACAACTGGCATACCTGTGATGTCGTACTCGACCAATCTGTCCCACACCCTGCTAACCGGCTCATCCTTCCTACACACATGAACCTCTCGTGTCATGATGTCTGACAGCTGAATTGATGGAATCGATGAGGAATTAAGAGAGTGAAGTGCATCCGCCAGACTAAAAACACCTACGAGAGTGTAGTCTTGTGGAGAAGCAATCACAGGTGTTGAGCTTTCGTCTGCATCAACAAGCAACCTCACCGCCTCTTTGATTTCCATCTTGGGAAACACAGGCGTGAACTCCGACACAAACCCATCAACAGTAATGTTTGAACGGGAAGATGATACTCTCACAAGGTCAGCATCTCTGACTACTCCCATCACCTTCTCACCATCAACCACCGGCAACATTCTCAGATGGTTGTCCCTTGCAAGAGCTCTTGCTGTTGTTACAAGCATGCCTTTTGTTGCCACCACTGGACGTTTATTCATAACCATCTCAACCTTCATATAAGCCCTCCAATTATCTTTCTGAAAGCAAGCGTGATGTACCCTACCTTGGGAATCCTGAACTCTGCAACCCCAACAACCCACTCATCCTTTACAGGTGTCAGATAAGATACACTACCTTGCTGATCATAGTATTTATTTGTGGTTGGATTGTCGCCCTTAGTTATATAACCAGAATGTGGCGCAGACGGTCCTCCTTCCCACATCGGCTCATTCACATCCACATAATACATTGCCCTGTGAATCACTTTTTCAGATGTGCCAAACCTCCTGTAGAGAATCACATCACCATAATCGCCAAAAGATGTGTAGTTTAGATTCTTGCCTTCCTCCCAAGTTATCACATCTTTCTTGGCATTCACAATCACAATATCTCCCTTGTATATGTGGGGCTCCATGCTTCCAGATTCAACAGCTATCAATGGTTGCCATATCCCAAAGATTAAATGAGACATGGAAAAAAATACTGCGAGCAGAACTGCAGTCCATAGTATCTCTTTTATAGCTCCGTGTATCGAACGCATTGTTTCAAAACATATAACTATTATACTCATAAATGTTGTGATGATGGAAGAGCTTGCGAAAGTTGTTGAGAAGTTTGCACAATTTGAACTCATGGTTGAACCGGACGCAGCAAAATTACTGTGTAAATACACACAAGAAGAGCTGGAATCGATTGCAAGCCTATTCCAGAATAAAGATGTTTTGATTGTCACAAAGACTCTTGTAGAG
>Ga0164318_10003100_pt1 | contig 15679 bp, 12 predicted proteins | sample GuaBasSedimGuay9_FD_113734 | JGI IMG/M metagenome (GOLD analysis project Ga0164318, IMG submission 113734) | Subseafloor sediment microbial communities from Guaymas Basin, Gulf of California, Mexico - Guay9, Core 4571-4, 0-3 cm | ecosystem: Environmental > Aquatic > Marine > Hydrothermal vents...
CTCAGTACAAGGGTTTCGATACGCCTTCGGCTACTCAACCAGCGGTCGCTAGCCTTAGGTTGACGCGCATGGGTAAGAAACCCGCCCTACAGATTCGCGCCCCGGATTATTGAGATGATACAGTCATCACAAGAGATGAAAAATGAGCAAGTACAGAACCTGGATCATCGTCGGAATAATACTGTTGGCCCTGACCGCTCTGACTGCCTGGGCCTCCTCCCAGACGCCGATGGTTCCCCGGTCATCAGAGACGTGGAGCCGGGGCCAAGTCATTGGGCAGACACCCTTAAAGCGACGGGTGGCTCTGCAAGTGGCTCCAGATGGCACTGCGTTCCTGATCTGGCAGAATATGGAGCATCAACTCGAACTGGCCCACGTCGGAGCGGATGGGGAACTGTTGCTGAATCAAGTTCTCTCGGTGGGCGGGGGCGAGGCCGGCGACCCGCAGTTGCGGACGATGATCGGTGGACGTCTGCTCCTGCTGTGGCGGGAGGGGGAGTATCCCCACTCCACTGTCCGTTACGTCTTGCTGGAAACGGATGGCGTGCTCGTGGGCCAGCCCCAGACTCTCTCCGATCCGGCGATCCCGGTTCTGGACGCCCCCCGGCTGGTCGCCGATGCCGAGGGTTGCTATCACGTGATATGGGCCGACGATGCCGGCATCAAATGGGTGGTGTTGGATGATGAGGGAGCGTTGCTGGCAGGGCCGACTTTGCTTAACGCCACAGGACGCTTCCCGGCGGTTCGGGCGGATGACCAGGGAAAGCTGCACCTGATCTGGCAGCAGCGGCAGAGGGCGCGCGTCGAGTCACTGTACTATATCGTTCTCGACCCTAAAGACGCGAGCGGCGCGGTGGGCGAGCCGGAGGAAATCGCCCAGATCGTCTTGAGCGCCGGTCAGGGGTTGGGGGAGCCGGTCATCGGACTGACTCCAGAGACAGGCTATGTGTTCTGGGTGATACGGGATTTCAAGTACGTTTCCTCGTCGAGCGAGTATGCCTTCTTTCCCCTGGAATCCCCGCAACAGAAACAAATCGAGCCATTGCAGTTGAGGCAGGGGCGATATCCTGAGGGGATATACTCGTTGGAAACGACTCAAACACCGCTGTTGGTGGCGTTGAGCGAGAGCGTACCAGACCCGGAAGTGATAGGAGCGGTTCGCTCTCAGATCGTCGTGATTGCCCTGGGGCAGGGGGAGGGGGAAGATGTCGTCACCGCTTCCGTCCAGGCATCTCTGAAACCCACCCTGGTCGTGGATGACCGCGCCAATTTGCACCTGGCCTGGCTAGAGACGACCGAGTTTGGAGTGTACCGGGTGGTCTATGCCAGCACTGCCCCAGCGGTGATGGAGAATTACAATGCTCTGACCATTTGGGATGTTCTGGACACGGTGTTCAGCAACCTGTTTCGGTTCTCGACGCTGATCGTGGCATTGGTGGCGGTATTGATCATGTGGGCGGTCCTTCCGTTCTTGGTGCTAGTGATCTACCACCTCGTCACCAGCGAGGAGACGCTGAACACTGCGCGCTCGTGGGGGGCGTTGATCGTGGCGCTGGCGTTGGAGGTGGCTCTGACTTTTCTTCAGCCGCCCCTCTTTGGCGTGGAGGCCGACTGGCCGGCGTTGCGCTGGGTGGCGCCGGCTCTTGCGGCTTTGGGAGCGGCGTTGGTGATGGCTAACGTCTGCCGCCGCCGCAAGTACATGCATCTGTTCGCCGCCTACTTTTTGTTCGCCGGCGTGAATGGCTTGTTGCAAATGGTGATGTATTTTTTGTTCTGACAACGAATTCAGGTGCCCGGCACTTTCTCGCTAGACCTCCGAGGTCTTGAGACCTCGGAGGTCTGAATCCTCATCTATGCTCCCCGTATCCTCGGCCACAGCGCCGCCATAGCCAGCGCGACGATACCCATCACCATCGCACCTGCGCACGTTCCGCTCCCTGAGCCTGTACTCACAGGCGTGACCGGCTGCTCCGGCTCCGGTGTGTGAGTCGGCGGCGATTGCACTGGCCCGCCTTCTCCCGCCATCACCTCGTAGACTGTGCCTTCGGCCACAAAAATGACCCGCTCGCCCAGCGCAAAGTACGCGCCCCACTCTGGGCGCGCCGACAGCAAATCAAAGTACGCCTCGGAGCCAAAGCTGACTTGGGCTGTGCTCATTTGGGAAGGGTCAAAGGCCGTATCGATCCAGACGCCATCTTGGAGCAAAAAGGTCTTGCTGCCCACGTGTTTCACCACCTGCGCGGCCTCCTCCGGCATTGCCCAACCGCCGCCCGACTCGGCCCCGCGCAACTCGCTCTCCAACTCGGCCTTGTCCGCCGCCTGCGCGCCGACGGCGGGCGGGGCCGGCAGCGACAGATATTCGCCCGCCGCCTCCTCGCGCCCCTCCTCGGTCAGGATGTGTTCCTCCTCGATGAGGAACGAGGTGTAGGGGGTGATGATGCCATAGCGCACGCTCAGTTCGACTATCGCGTCCACCCACTCTTGCCGCTCGCCGTGCAGCCGAATCTGAGTCAGCAGGTAGCCGATCTTGCGCGTGGCCCACAGGCGCGGAATGAAATCATCTCCTCCCTCGGCGCGAAAGTTGCCCTCGTAGACGAACTCTCGCCGCTCCCCGTTCACGTTGCCGCTGAGCGTGATGCGAGTCGCGCCCCCCTCGCGGTAGCGACCGGTCAGGATGAGCTGCGTACCCGCAAAGAGATCGGGCAGCGGATAGGGGTAGGTATCTTCCACCAACACGTCGCCAAAATCAAGCTCAATGTCGGCCAGGACGGGCGTGCTGATTTTGGCGTAAAAGCTCGAGATCTCCTCGTCAATCCGCTCGTCGGGGCGGACGTAGCCGGCGACCCCGCGCTGCTGCTCGGCCAACGTATCTAGCAGGATGGTGTTGACGTCGTCGCCGACGCCAAAGGGGAACAGGCGCGCGTTGTCCGGCGCGGCGGATTCGATGTTGGAGAGAATCTGCTCGATCTCGGTCACGCCCTCGGTGGGCAGCCCGTCGGTGAGAAAGATGAACACCGTGGGCCGCTCGTCGACTTGGGCCATCGCTTCCAAGAGCGCGCGGTTGATGTCGGTGCCGCCGACCGCTTCCAGGCGGCGCACCCAGTCGGCGGCCTCACCCGCCTCCGCAGCGGGCCGCAGTTCGCGCGCGTACTGTTGCAGGCCGGTGGAAAAGGCAATCACGTTGAAGCGATCTTCCGCGTTCAAATGTTCCAGCACATAGACCAGTGCCTCTTGAGCCTGCTCGATCTTGGCCCCCTCCATCGAGCCGGAGGTATCGAGCACCAGGATGACGTCGCGGGGGATCACGTGGCCCTCGTCCACCTCGACGGTGGGAGCGACCAGCAGCAGAAAGAACCCTTCGGCAAGCTCAGGGCGACGGCCGTCGTCGCTGGCCGATTCCCGATAGCTCAACAGGTTCAGCCCTACGTCATCCTGGCTGACGGTGTAGATCAACTCAAAGTCCTGGTCGGGCAGCAGGTCACTCTCCTCGTAGCCGACGGTGGCCCGGTAGTCGCCGTCCCGTTCGATGTAGACCCGGTCCTGGTGGGTGGGCGAGTAGAGGGCGTGCATCGCGTTCTGGGAGCGGATCTCGACGTGGACGCTGACATCCTCCAGCGGGCGGGCGGAGAACTTTTCCGTGTTGAGCGGGTAGACGTAGCGCACCAGACCGTTCTCGACCGGCAGCACCTGGCTATATTCCAACTCGACCTGGCGCGAGCCGCCGGGTGGAATGGGAAAAATGCGAGCTTGCACCGCGTCGCGCCCGACGTATTCCAAGAGCGCGGGGTCGCGCCGCTGGCGGACGATCTCCTCGTAGATTTGGCGGGCCTCGTCGGCCTCCAGAATCTCTCCTTCGACCGGCACGCCGTCCACCCACATGATAAATTCGGAGACGGCCGCCCCCTCCGGCAGCGGAAAGACGTAGGTACCCTCGACCTCCCAATCGCACTCGTTGAGGAACTCTTGCTCGACGCGCGTCGTCGCGACTTGATCCTCAATGGTGACGGTGACGCGGTGGTAGCGGATGGTGAGCCAGGATTCCTCCAGCGGGGGCGGGTCGGGCCACGGGGGCGGATCGGGGATGATGATGCCATCGGCCAGGGCGGGCGGGACGATGCTCAGTAGCAAAACAGTGGCGATGATTAGAGATTTGGTTTTGGACATTTTCTTCCTCCTGATGCTTTATGTTCTGTAGTGTAGACGCCGGGGAGGATGAGAAGGTTCCCCTGGTTGACCAAATGCCAGATTGGTGATATGGTAACGTTATCCCAATAGCCAGGCGTTTGCCCTGGAACAAGTGTTCTGGTACAATAACTGGCGGAGGTCAACGATGGCTAAAACACGCACACGATGGGTCTGCCAGAGCTGCGGGAGGACTGCGCTCCGCGAGATGGGGCGCTGCCCTGGCTGCGGTGAGTGGAACACGATGGTCGAGGTGATCGAGCAGCCGAGTGCTGCGACGGCCGGGCTGCCGACCGTCCCCGGCAGCGAGCCGCGCCGCCTGACCGAGATTGAGACGGCGAGGGTGGACCGGCTGCCGTTGCCGCTGGGCGAGTTCGCCCGCGTGCTGGGTGGCGGCGTTGTGCCTGGTTCTCTCATCCTTGTTGGCGGGGAGCCTGGCATCGGCAAGAGCACGTTGCTCACCCAGGCCGCCGGCATGATGGCGGAGGCTACTGACCGTCCTGTGCTCTACGTCTCTGGCGAAGAGTCGGCCCGGCAGATCAAGATGCGCGCCGACCGGCTTGCCGTGCGCAGCGCCGATTTGTTCGTCGTCACCGAGACCCGGTTGGAGGCGATCCTGCGCCACGCGGAGCAGGTGCAGCCGGTGGCGCTGATTGTGGATTCGATTCAGACTGTCACCTCGGATGAGTTGACCTCGGCGGCTGGCTCAATCAGCCAGGTGCGCCAGGCGGCCTCCCGTTTTCAGTGGTGGGCCAAAGCGGAAGGGGTGTCTGTCTTTCTGGTGGGCCACGTGACCAAATCGGGGGCCATCGCCGGCCCCAAGGTGTTGGAGCACATTGTTGATACCGTGCTTTACTTGGAGGGGGATCGCTTTCACACCTACCGGCTGCTGCGCTCGGTCAAAAACCGCTTTGGAGCCACGTCGGAGGTGGGCGTGTTCGAGATGCGGGAGCAGGGGATGATTGAGGTATCAAATCCCTCGGAGGCGTTCCTGGCCGAGCGGATGGTCAACGCGCCGGGGTCGGCTATCGCGGTGACGATGGAGGGCACGCGCCCGCTGTTGGTGGAGATTCAGGCGCTCGCCAGCCACACCGCTTTTGGACATCCGCGCCGCACGGCCAACGGCGTGGACTTTAACCGGCTGCTCTTGATCACGGCCGTGCTATCTCGTCGCGTGGGGCTGCGGCTCTACGATCAGGATGTTTTCGCCAACGTCATCGGCGGTCTGCAGGTGGGAGAGCCAGCGGCCGATTTGGCGGTGGCGGTGGCGATTGGCTCTAGCGTGCGCGATAAACCTGTCAAAGCGGATTTGGCTATCATCGGCGAGGTGGGACTTTCCGGCGAGGTGCGGGCGGTGGGTCAGACGGCGGCCCGGCTGAAGGAGGCGGCGCAGTTGGGCTTTGGTCGCTGCTTGCTGCCCAAGCGCGCGCGGCGGGGACAGGAGCCGCTGCCGGAGGGCATAGAGGCTGTCCCCGTGCGCTCCGTGGCCGAGGCGGTGGAAAAGGCGCTGGTTTAGCGTCTCGGAGGAGATGTGTTATAATCGGGGTGTGAGGTTGCTATGGTGAAGAAAAGTGAAATTCCGTTTGGTGCTCAATTTAGCCCTAGTCAGGTAGACCTACCTGGGGTACTTGAAATCATCCACGACCGTGCAGGTGATCGCAACAGAATCACCCAAGCCATACGCGACGAGTTCTTCGCGACCCACTCCCAGACTCAACGTTGGAAACTAGCTGATAACACCGTACTGGCCTTGCGAGCATATGGCCTGTTAAACGAGGACGGTGCGACACCGACTGCATTGGCGGGGAAATTGATGGCAATTGCCAGCACGCCAGATGCACTTTATGAACGATTCGCCAAACACATTTTGGTGAACCTCAGAGGCATTCCTTTTGTGGAAACATTGGAGGTAATGCAGACAGCCGGTGAGAAAATCACCCTTCACACACTGAGTAAATGTCTCGAACAACGCGGGCTATACGTGCCACGAGGTGCGGTACATCTTAGTAGTATGCGGTTATGGCTGGCGCGAGCAGGCATCTTTGATGCGAGTGTCAAGGGCGGCCCAAGATTATACCAGGTTAATCAATTGCGCTTGAACGAGGTACTTGGTGTTAGGCTGGATGTGATTGATGACTTGACTCATCTCAATGCCAATCAGCGAGCTTTCCTGCGCGCACTCACACGCATTACGGAGCCAGGTGCTCTCGTTGCGAACAAGGTGGCTGACCTGGCAAGTACGCTCTACGCGGTGGAGTACAATCACAAGGAATTGCCAAAGTCCGTTTTGTTTCCACTGCGTGACCTGGGGTACATACAAGCAACAAAGACGACGACGGGACGAGGCGCCAAACCTTACGAGGTCTCACGGACGGCCAAATTTCACCAAGAAATCTCCGAGCCGATTCTTGCAGCGGCGGCAGAGAAGGCCGGGCTGGTTCCTAAAGAGGTCTTTGAACTTCCATTATCGCAGATACTTGCTGATCTCAAGTCATCCAACACACACACCAAGGGCAAAGCACTTGAATTGCTGGCGATTTACCTCACCCGCTTGATTGATTTAGATTTCAAGGGTTGGCGCACACGCAGTGCGGATACAGGTGGGGCCGAAGTGGATGTAATCGTTGAAGGAGCACGGCTAATTTTTAGTCGTTGGCAGATTCAGGCCAAGAATACCAGAACCGTTCGGCTGGGCGACGTCGCGAAAGAAGTTGGCCTGTCGCTCACCTTTATTTACTCCAATGTGGTGATGATTGTGACAACAGGTGATTTCACCAAGGACGCTTACAGTTACGCTCAACACGTGATGAAAACTTGTAACCTCAACGTGATTTTACTAAATGGTTCCGAACTTGCGCGCATCAGCCAGGATCCAACAAACATCGCAGCCATTCTTAACAGCAAAGCTGAACAAGCGATGAAGGTTAAAGAGCGCACGAATTACTTTGTGGCTCAGTAGGCGTAGGGGGGGTATTTGTGACCGAGATTGATTTTAGGGAAGAACCGTTTTATGCAACCCAGTACGGCGAGGCTTACTTGGGGGATGCGTTGCTCTACTTGCGCCAGATAGAATGTGACTCGGTTGACTTGATTGTGACATCGCCGCCCTTTGCCCTGAAGCGCAAGAAGGAATATGGCAATGTTGAGGCCAAAGATTACGTGCAGTGGTTCATGAAATTTGCGGTCGAGTTCAAGCGGATACTCAAGGACACTGGCAGCCTAGTTATTGACATCGGTGGTACCTGGGTTAAAGGTCAGCCGACTCGCTCGTTGTACCATTTTGATCTCTTGATTGCTTTGTGCAGGACGGTCGAGTTCCATTTGGCTCAAGAGTTCTATTGGTATAATCCATCCAAGCTACCATCCCCTGCTGAGTGGGTTACGGTAAGGCGGATTCGTGTCAAAGATGCTGTCGATCCTATCTGGTGGCTTTCAAAGACACCGCATCCTAAAGCAAGTAACTGGCGGGTATTGAAACCGTACAGCGACTCGATGAAAAAGTTGCTGGAGAATGGCTATAAAGCAAAGCTACGACCTTCTGGGCATGACATCTCTGAAAACTTTTCGAAGGATAACAAAGGCGCAATTCCGCCCAACCTATTGGAACTAGCAAACACTGACTCCAACAGCGCATACCTGCGAGAATGTCGCAAGCATGGCACTAAACCTCACCCGGCGCGATTCCCTCATGGTTTGCCCGAGTTCTTTATCAAGTTCCTGACCGAGCCTGGCGACTTGGTGGTTGACCCCTTTGCGGGTAGTAACATCACTGGTGAAGTAGCCGAACGTCTAGGGCGGCGCTGGTTGGCGTTCGAGATAGTTGAAGAATATCTTCAAGTCTCCATGTTTCGTTTTCAGGAGTCGTGCGAACAGCCGCTCCTTTTCACAGGGAGATAAATCATATCTTTTCAATGTTCCGGGGCGATTGTGCCGTAGCCGCGATTTCTATATCGCGCCAGCCCCGCGAGGTATGGAGACCTCGGCTACATTGCCCCAACTTTTTGAAAACATGCGCTTTTACGTACCTTTTCAATATCCTGGGTATGGGCAGGAGCAAGTCCTGCCCGTAAGGGCGACCGCAAGGGTTCGTCCCTATCTATTGAGAAGATACGCCGACGGGAACCAAGTACCTGAGGCAACGCGCAGTTCACCCTCAAGGACGAAAATGTAGGTCACGTTTTTAACGTGACAACTCTGATCCGTCACGCTACAAAGTTGAGGCTATTTTCAAGGCAGAAATATTCGAGTAGCTGGAATTCGTTTCCTTGCCAGCAGACTGGCACAAACGAGTTTGTTCAAAATGACCAAAAGACGCTCAACCAGACGCAAGAGCAGCCGCAGGAGGCGCAAACAACTAGCGCTGCCCCGCATCAACCTGACGCTCGACCAGTGGCTCGACATCGTGGGCTATGCGCTGCTCGCTGTCGCCACTCTCACCATCCTCAGCTTTATCTCCGCCAACCACGGGGTGATCCCCGGCTGGTGGCTGGGGGTGCTGATGCGTTCCTTTGGCTGGGGCGCTTACCTGACGCCGCTGTTCGTCAGTGTGGTGGGGTTGTGGCTCGTCCTGCGCGATTTTGGCGACCGGCTGCCCCACGTGACCCCGCTGCAAATCGCGGGCGTGTTGCTGGGCTATCTGGCCCTGCTGATAACGCTCCACCTCCCGACGGCGTCATTTATGTTCGCGGGAGACCTCCAGGCAGCGGCTGAGGCTGGCATGGGTGGTGGTCGCCTGGGCGCGGCGCTGGGCCGCTGGTTACTGGATGGCTTGGGTGGCGGGGGCACAGCCGTTGTGCTGGTCACCTGGTGGTTGATCGTCGCCGCGTTGCTCTTTGGTGTCACGGTGCAGGATGGTGTGCGGGCACTCGAGCGGGCGCGAGAGAAGCCTCGCCCCCTGCCCACCCCGAGGCCGCGCAGGGTCACAGAGACGGTTGCCCCGGCCTCGCTTCCTTCCTCGCCTCCCCCCCCTGCCCCGTTGAGCATCATCGGCGGCGATCAGGCGCAGCGCGTTCCGACGCTCGACGAGATTCTCGATCCCGGCAACGGCCACGACATCAGCGCGAGGATATTGCGCCAACAGGCGCGCATCATTGAGGAGACGCTGCGGAGCCTGGGAGCGCCAGTCCGGGTCCACGAGACCAACACGGGGCCGGTAGTGACTCAGTTTGCCATCGAGCCGCTGGTGACCAGGAACAGTAACGGCGTGGAGACCAAAGTCAAAGTCAGCCGTATCAAGGCGATGGCCGATGACCTGGCGCTGGCACTGGAGGCCAGGACGCTGCGCATCGAGGCCCCCATCCCCGGCCGCGGATTGATCGGCATTGAGGTGCCCAACCCAGAGATTTCGCTGGTCGCGCTGCGGGACGTGATGGAATCCAAAGCGTTCCTAAAGGTTGATTCCCCGCTGCGGCTCTGCCTGGGGCAGGATGTCTCCGGTCACCCCACCGTCACCGACCTGACTGCCATGCCGCACCTGCTCATCGCCGGCAGCACCGGCTCTGGCAAGTCGGTCTGCATTAACTCTATCAGCGCCGCGCTGCTCTTGCAGAACGGCCCCGATAATCTAAAATTCCTCATGGTGGATCCCAAGCGGGTGGAGTTGACGGGGTACGACGGCATTCCACACCTGCTGTCCAAAGTCGTGGTTGATATGGAGCGAGTGACGGGCGCGCTCCAGTGGGTGCTGCGCGAGATGGACGGCAGATACCGCCGCTTCTCCGACACGCGGGCCACTAACATCCACGACTATAACGAGCGGGTCGCGCCGGGTCGGAGTGAGAAACGGCTGCCCTACATCGTCGTCGTCGTGGACGAGTTGGCGGATCTGATGATGATGGCTCCGCACGAGACAGAGCACTCCCTCTGCCGCATCGCTCAGATGGCGCGGGCGACCGGCATCCATCTGATCATCGCCACCCAGCGCCCCAGCGTGGACGTGGTCACAGGGTTAATCAAGGCCAACTTCCCGGCCCGCATCGCCTTCAACGTGGCCTCGTCCGTAGATTCGCGCGTTATCCTCGATATGCCCGGTGCGGAGCAACTGCTGGGCCGGGGCGACATGCTCTTCTTGCCTCCCGATGCTTCCACCCCGCTGCGCCTGCAGGGCGCTTTTGTCTCCGATGAAGAGTTGCGCCGATTGGTGCAATACTGGAAAGGACAGGCCCGGCCGGAATCAATGCCGGCCGAAAAGCCGGTGCAACAACCACTATGGGAAGAGATGCGTCAGAAAGAGCGCAAAGTAGAGTACGAGGACGAGTTGTTACCCGACGTGATTGACCTGGTGCTACGGGAGCAGCGGGCCTCCATCTCGCTTCTGCAGCGCAAACTGCGTATCGGCTACACCCGGGGGGCGCGAATCATGGACATCCTCGAACAGCACGGGGTCGTGGGGCCGCAGCCGCCTGGCGGCAAAGCACGCGAGGTCTTTCCCAGCGCGGCCAACGCACTGCTTCACCCGCAGGAGGAACAATGAGTTATACAATCCGCAAACTGACCTACTCTGACGGGCGAGCTTTTCGCTACCACATCTCCGACGACGTTGGAAACCTGCGCTACATAGCCGAGCGGACCGGCATGTTCCTCCCATCCCCGACTTACCTACTCGAGTTCTTTGACCCGGACCACAACCTATCTGGTCGTCTCCAACCGCCGGACGTCGCTCCGTGGCAGCGCGGGAAGCACTATGAGGTCTTTGTCGGCGCGGCGGAAGAGCCATACGCCGCGATTCAGGAGACGTGGCGGTTGGTGGACATCCTGCTATTACGTCTGCCGCGCTATGAGGTGCAACTGGGGGCGTATCGTTACATTGTGCAGGGCAGCCGCTATGGGGGACACTTTTACGAGATTTTCCGCCCGCGCGAGAAAAAAGAAACGAACGAGGAGCAGGTGGATGAGGGAGCGGGAGAAGATGGCGAGGAGGAGACCAGGGCCAAAGGAGAAATGAAAGTAGGGCAGATTCAGCGCCCGACAGTCGGCTTCAGTTACATCGTCGAGAGCGACGCCGCGCCGTTGCGCCAGGCCCCGTTAGTGCTGGCTTCGTTGGTGATTCTCATTGATATGGAGATGCACTCTTGATGGTTGGAGGCCGGATGACCTATCGCTGCTTGCGCTTCAACTCCGGCCACTCTAGTTTTCTGTCCTGGCGGGGTTTGGCAGTGACCAGGTGCTTTACTGCCCGCGTCAGTTCTTCCGCGTCATAGTCCTTTAACCTGGCCGTCAGTTCATCCATTGCGGCGCGGTCTTTTCTGGTGAGTGTCCCTCCTGTTTCGGCGTCTACATTGAGCAGAGCCAGCAGCAGAGCGCGCTCGTCTTCGGTCAAGCTCTCTCCCCCGTCCTCCAGCAGCTTGCGGACTCCGTTGGGAGAAAGAAGCGACTTTTCTAGTTCAGCTTTTTCCATTGTGTACCTCTCTTGCCTGCCCTACGAGTCGCGTCATCGGCGCCCCCTCACAACTTGCGCCAGTTCGGTATCTGCGTCCGATGCTGGAACCGCCACCACAGCCCGGCCGGATAGCCGATCATCTTGGCAACGTCGCCCGCGACGCGGATGATGGGAACCCACGTCGCCGCCTGCATCTTTTCGGCAAAACTCAAACTACCCCACGTCCGCGCCAACCGCCGCCAGCCCGTCCAGAACATCCCCGGCACGGCTATCAGATAGAGCGCCCACCACCACGGATTGACCAGCGCTCCGACAGCGGCGATGAGCGGCGCGGCGACCAGATAGGTCAGGTAGCGGATGGCGTGCCGCCTGCGCCACAAGTCCGCCTTACCGTCGCCCCGCGCGTAGCGGTAGTACTGCAAAAGAAAAGCCCGCAGGCTAGAGCGGGGGCGAAAATAGACCAGCGCCTCGGGCGCAAAGGCAAAAGCCCCATACCGGTCGCGCAGTCGCAAGTCAAAAATCAGATCTTCGCAATAATCGAGCCACTCAGGATATCCCCCCACGGCTTGCCAGGCGTTTTTGCGAAAGGCGACCGAGCGGCTGGAGGGGAGAAAGCGCGACGGCTTGACCTCCTGCGCTTCTGGGAGCACAGTCGCGCCCATAGCCGTCTCAAAGACCGTCTGCGGGGCGGGGACGAAGAAGCCAGCGACGATCTGTGTTCCTGCATCTTGGAGCGGGGCGACGATTTCTGCCAGCCACTGTGGACTCAACTGCACTCCGGCGTCGGTCACGGCGATGATCTCGCCAGCGGCGGCTTTGATCGCCGCGTTGCGTCCCTGGGAGATATTGGCCCCCGGCCGTCGAACGACACGCAGCGGCAACCGGTTCTCGGCCTCCAACAGCGATAGCGTAGAGTCGGTTGATCCACCGTCACAGACGACCACCTCATCCGGGCGGCGCGTCTGAATGGCCAGGCTGTCGAGCAGTCGAGACAGGCTGGTGGCCTCATCGAGTACCGTGACGACGACGGAAACAGACATCAACGATGATTATACACGACTATGCGCTGCCCGCCAAGCCCCAATCGTATTCTCTCAATGTTGTGGGGCAAGTTGTAACTTGCTTTTCTCTACCGTACAGTAGCCGCGATTTCCCAATCGCGCGAATGGAATTCGCGGCTACAGGCTTATTTTCGAGGCGGATACCCCCAATCTGCCCGCCTCCGGCATTTGACATTTGGTTGCAGGTGTGCTATAGTTGCACTGTAGGATGTGGTAAGTTCAGGTAGTGGTTCCATCCCGCCCGGGCTTGCAAGGCCTGGGCGGTTTGCGTATCTACCTCCTAACCCACTTTGGCCTACAGAATATATATGTAATAAGGAGTACAGAAAGTGAACGAGAGAGAAACAGGCACAGTCAAGTGGTTCAGCAACGCCAAGGGGTACGGATTCATCACCCGCGATATGGGGGAGGACGTGTTTGTCCACTACTCCGCCGTCAGCGGCGATGGTTTCCGCACGCTCGAGGAAGGCACGCGCGTCGAGTTCGACATTGAAAAGACCGACAAAGGCTTGCAGGCCACCAACGTTATTGCCCTGTAAAAGCTGAGGCATCTTTTCAGGTCAGGCTTTTGCAACGAGTCAAAGAAGGAGGAACTACCAGACCCAAGTTTGTAACGCAATTAACTAAGAAAGAACCGTGCGTATCCGGCATAGCCAGATATGCACGGTTTTTAATTTTCGGCTTTAGCAGGTCAACAGCAATTCCCGTTTTGTAGCCGCGATTTCAAAATCGCGGCTGTTTTCCCGCGTAAAGCGCCCTGCGCGATTTGGAAATCGCGGCTACGACCTAACTTTTCACCCATAACGGGAATTGCTGGCAGGTCAAGAAAATTGCTCCGCTATCTCCCCTCGCACTGTCTGTAGCAATGCCTCCGCTTTCAACTCGGCCAGGGTATAGCATGGGGCTTCAAGGTGTTCTGCTAGCGTCTGCGCCAGCCCCTGGTCAAATGCCTCGTGCTCCATATTGATCACTACCGAACGGATGTGGGCCTGCGGGAACATCTCTGCGGCACGGCGGGCCTCTTCCTGCGGCGGCAGGTTCGTCGTCGAGACGTTGCCTGCGCCGTCTGTCAGGAGAACCATCAGCGGCATCAGGTCGGGGTGCTGCCGCAACTCGCGGGTGATGACCTCGTGAGCGGTCTGCAGCCCGGCCGAGAGGGGGGTCTTGCCGCCGACGGGAATATCGGCCAGCGCCCGGCGTGCCAACTCGACGCTGTTGGTCGGCGGGAGCACGACGCGAGCGTCATTCTTCTGAAAGACGACCAGCCCTACCCGGTCGCGCCGCTGGTAAGCATCCGTCAGTAGTGAGACGACCGCTCCCTTGGTCGCCTCCATCCGCTCGGCCACTGCCATAGACCAGGATGCGTCCACGACGAAGAGCACCAGATTGGCAGCGCGTCTCACGCGCACCTTGCGCTGATAGTCTTCGGGGCGCAGGACCAGCGCCGGGCCGCCTTCGTGCTTGCGCTCTTTCTGTTGAGGGGCAGCGGCGCGCAGGGTGGCATCGAAGGCCAGGTCGCGGGGCTCTCCGGGGGAGGGGCGGGCCTGGATGTAGCGGCCACGCCTGTCGTCGGTGCGGGTCTGGCTGCGACGACCGCCGCTGGCGCGAGTCAACCGGTCGAGGGGCGTATCCAACCGGCGCGGGACAAATGTTTCGCCAACGTCTTTCTCGTCGCCGTAATCCCACCAGCTACCTTCCGACGGCCACTGGGGGATGGTCTGGAGTGCCGGCTCTTGCGGAGCCTCGCCGTGCTCGTCGGAAGGTTCTTTGTCACGAGGATCGCCGGCTATGCTTTTTTTTTACCCGTTACCTCGGTTTCTGTGTCGCTTTCCTCTTCCTCAATCTCGGCTTCGGCCTCGACTGGGCTTTGGGCGCGCGCTTCGGCCAGTCGCTCCGTGAGGTCTCCCAAGGTGACTTGGGTGTCTTCCAGCGGGTGGCGTTTCAACCGATGGGGCAGCGCCAGTTCTGCGGCCAGCAGGATGTCGCGGTCGTTCAGGCGGGTGCGCCCTTCGAAGGCGGCGTGGGCGCGGGCGGTCTTGAGCACCACCAGGTCGGCGCGGTGACCGTCTACTCCCAATTCGCTCATCATCGTCGCGATGGTCGCCAGATCGGACTGGGAATACTTGACCTCGGGCAGAAGGCGGCGAGCGCTGGCAATCTCGTCCGAAAGCGCCTGCTCGCTGGAAGCATTTTCCTCGCAGAACCCTTCGGGATCGGCCTCGTAGGCCAGGTTGCGCTCCATGATTGCCATGCGGGCGGTGGGGTCGCGGATGCCCTGGATGTCCACACAGAGCGCAAAGCGGTCGAGGAGCTGAGGGCGCAGGTCTCCCTCCTCCGGGTTCATCGTGCCGACGAGGATGAAGCGGGCCGGGTGGCTAAAAGAGATACCCTCCCGCTCGACGACGTTGACCCCCATCGCCGCCGCGTCCAGCAGCAGGTCCACGACGTGGTCATCCAGCAGGTTGACTTCGTCCACGTAGAGGACGCCCCGGTTGGCCGCAGCGAGAACCCCCGGTTCAAAGCGCCGCTCTCCTTTTTGGATGGCCCGCTCAATATCCAGCGTGCCCACGACGCGATCCTCGGTCGCGCTGACGGGGAGATCCACAAAGTGCGTGCGCCGGCGGGTGCGGGGCAGCCTGGTCTCTGCGCCGTTTCTCTCGCGGCATGCGGTGCACCACGTCGCTGGCTGGTCTGGGTCGCAGCCGAAGGGGCAGTCGGCGACCACTTCAATCTCGGGCAGCAATGCGGCCAGGGCGCGGGCGGCGGTGGATTTGGCCGTGCCGCGCTCGCCTCGGATGAGCACCCCGCCGATTTGGGGGTGGATGGCGTTGAGTATTAGGGCACGCTTCATACGTTTTTGCCCCACAATGGCGGTGAATGGGAAAATAGGCGGCATAGGAACTCCTAATCTAAAGACTCGGTAGATACAGATTTGAGGAGTTAGCACCCCCAGGCTTTGGCGCGAGATCTGCCGAGTGATGCGGTTCTGTTCGGCACGAGGCGTGCCTTGCTCCTCAAAATTTGGCTCTACTGGGAATGGGCCGCGACGTGGTTTCGA
>Ga0164318_10003102_pt1 | contig 15675 bp, 11 predicted proteins | sample GuaBasSedimGuay9_FD_113734 | JGI IMG/M metagenome (GOLD analysis project Ga0164318, IMG submission 113734) | Subseafloor sediment microbial communities from Guaymas Basin, Gulf of California, Mexico - Guay9, Core 4571-4, 0-3 cm | ecosystem: Environmental > Aquatic > Marine > Hydrothermal vents...
GAATCTAAATTTTTACTTTGCTGCAAATAAGTTCTTCTTTCTCCAAACGGAATTTTCCGTAATTCGTTCCAAACCTTTAATTGAAATACTGAACCCGACAGAACTAGCGGAATATCGAAATCTTGGCGCTGTCCTCTGAAATATTCTTCCAATTGGCTTTCCAACATTTCAAAAAACTTACTCTCACCGGCTACAATATCTGCATTCAATAATCTTTTCAAACCTTCAACTTGTTTGGGGAATGATTTTCTATATGGAAACTCAAGCATGCAGATTCCTCCCTCAGTTGCACAGGCATATAAGGAGCCAATAGGTGTTGCTATTGTTTTTGAATGAATTATCGTTTTCACCAAAGTATTGTAGCGTTTATTTCCAGGATGTTAGTTTATGCCCTTTCGCAGCATAATAGTAAATAAAAAGATAAAGAGGAATCATCACCCAATAAGCCGCTTGCGAAGAAAAGTCATCTGCAAGTTTACCCCAAACCAGTGGCAAGATGGCACCGCCAGCGATGGCCATAATCAGCAGGGCCGAGCCTGTTTTGATGAATCGACCCAAACCATGTAATGCCAAAGGCCAGATAGCCGGCCAGACCAATGCATTGGCCAATCCCAACAACGCCACAAAAGTTACTGAAATCATGGGTGGGCTGTAAATGGCAGCAATTGAAAATACCACGCCCAGCACTGCGGAAATTGTCAATGCTTTTTGTTGGGAGAGATAACGTGGAATAAGGATTATTCCCAAAATATAACCAACAATCATCGATGCCAGCGTTAATGAAGTAAACACTTTGGCTGTGTCGATAGGGATTCCCAACGAAATGCCATAGCGGATAATCGTGTCTCCCGCAATCACTTCTGCTCCAACATAAACAAACAAAGCCAACACGCCAAGAATTAGACTTGGAAATTGAAAGATATTGGTTTTTGAAGTTGATTCGTCGCTTGTGCTTTCATCTTCTTCCTCTTCAATTTCGGGCAATGGGGCAAAACGCATCATCACACCCAATAGCACCAAAACAACTGTCATCACCACATAAGGCATAATTACCCTTGCGGCCAATTCATCGAGGGCAAGAACTTTGGCTGTTTCATCTAAAGTTTTCAGATTTTCAACAAAAGCATCACCATCGCTTAGAATAAAATAGGCCAAAATCAAAGGAGCTAAAGCGCCGGCCACTTTATTGGCAATTCCCATAATACTGATGCGTTTGGCTGCTGACTCGCGCGGACCAATAATCGTAATATAAGGATTGGAGGCGGTTTGAAGAATGGCCAGGCCCGTACCCATAATAAACAGTCCAATCAAAAAGATACCATAAATCCGTGTTTGTGCAGCAGGAACAAAAGTAATTGTCCCGACAGCCATGACCAAAAGGCCAACCATCATTCCGTTTTTAAAGCCTGTTTTTTTCAATATCCACGACGACGGTAAAGCCATCACCGTATAGGAAATATAGAATGCAAAGGCGACAAAAAGGGCTTGAAAGTTTGTCAACTCACAGGCGATTTGCAAATAGGGAATTAAAATCCCATTAAGCCAGGTTACAAATCCGAAAATAAAAAAGAGCAGACCAATGATTGAAATTGATATGATGTAGGTTTTTTTGCTGTTTGCCATCGAATAATAAATTTAAAAATGTTAAATGTCTATCAAAAAAAATCAATAATACAAAAAAACCGGACTGGAAAATCCAGCCCGGCTTATAAGTTTTATCAGTATTTACTAACGATTTAAAGTAACTTTTTTGGTGACTACGTTTTCATCTGTTTGAATGTTGATGAAATAAATACCATTTGTCAGATTAGAAATATCAATCGTGTTTCCTGAGAAATCAACATATTCAACAACTAATTTACCACTTATGCTGTAAACAGCAACATTTGCCTTTTCAAATCCACTGATATTTAATATACCTTTCGTTGGATTGGGATACAACTTTACTTTTGCAGCCAATGGATTTTCAACACCCTGGATAACCGTAAAGTTTACAGTGTATTGTTGGTGAGTTGCCAAATCTTCGGCAAATACATCAACAGTTGTTGTTCCGGGAAGCTCAGGAGCAGGAATAACAATTACCCTTGCGTTTTCGTCAGCAGCTTCGCCGGTTACAACTGGGGCATCAACTGTACCTTCAGGCAATTCCATATAGTAATCCAAAACAGCAGGATCGAAATCAGGTAAAGGGGTACCATCAACACTTAAAGAAACCAGGTTATCTTCGGTGGCAAAAACGCCATTCTCAACAGAATAATCTGACTGGTAAACTACAGTTGAAGCATAGTCCTGAACAATGACAATAACACCAAGGTCATCCCATTCTTCAACATTTGTTCCATTTAAATCGACACTCTGGGTATAAGTTACAGGTTCTCTGTCAGTAAAGTCAGCAGTCGTTCCTCCTGCATCAGGAACCATTTTCATCATTACATGCTCGAAAGAAGTTTCGCCATTGTTACCAACGTTTCCGGTTGTTTCGTATTCGAAAACAATCACATGTACCCTGGCATTTTCAAATCCTGCGTAAGGAAGAACAGTAGTTGTAAAGTCCATTGTTGTACCCGATAAAGTGTGAGATGATACAACTCCTGCAAAAGATGGATTTTCCATTGATGCATCGTAGAATCCATTAACTTCACCCAGATTGGTACCTAAAAATCCACCATCACCAACTAACCAGGGCACCCAGGTAACACCATAATACCCTCTTCTTGCGCCACCTTCTTCAGTATAATAAATATCTCCGGAACCGGGCCAGTTCATTTGGTATTTTACTAAAGTAATATCTTCTTCATGGCTGTTACACCAGGGAACAAATTGGTTATTGAAGCTAGTACAGGGTCCACAGGTTGAACTGGTGAACTCTTCAAAACAAGGTTTTCTTTGCTCTGAAAAACTGGCTACATTAATGTCTTTCATCAGCATATTGTTATCGGGGTTAAGATCGGCACCACCATTTACCTGTGCAATCCAAACATCCAGTGTATGTGTACCCACAGGATAATCAAACAGGTCGCTGCAGCTAAAATTATAAGTGTCGCCTAAATCGAGTGCCAATCCTTCAAAAGTAGTAGTGTGAACATCGCCATCAGCTACCTGCCAGCTTACGTCAACAGAAGTAATTTGTGTTGTTCCTTTATTCTTCAGCATACCTTCAACAGGAGTTGGACCACTTACAATAGAAGGTGTTGAAATCGACACCAGTTGTGCATCGAGTGAGAAAGGAATAAACAATTCAATATTGTCAACATACCAATAATCCATATTATAAAAGTTTCCATCGAGATAGAAACAGAACTGAAAATCGGCCTGGCCAACATCACTGTTTTCAATATCGAACAGTTGTCCTTCAGGACCCACATCACCTGTAGGGGCTATCTCCCAAACAGAAGTCCAATCGCCACCTTGTGAACGCGTAGCAACACCCAATTTTGGGGCAGGATTGCTGTAATGATCGTAAAAATGATCGAAGGCAATTGTAACCGAAGTATGACCGGTCAGGTCAATCTCAGGAGAGATTAAACGGGTAACCGCGATATTTTGGGAATAGGTAAATTTTCCTTCCGGTGCAGTACCACCGGCATTGGCAGAACTGGAGGCGCTCCAGTTTGCTGGAAAACCATCTATTGACCAGCCAGAAGGTGGCATTTGATTGTCGCTAAAATCCTCGTCAAGGAATGTTTGCGCATTCAGAAACGAAATCATTGCCACGAAGGCAAATAATAAAGTAATTTTTTTCATGTGAATTGTTTTAATGATTAATGGTTGAGATTAAAATATGATTGTACAAAAATACATATTATCTTATGCATATAGGTAAATATTAACACGCGGACTGAAGATAAAAGATTGGTTGTTTGGAACACAATTTACCGATCACTATCCATTTAACAGTTCAGCACGCGAAAATTCGCGCGCCAGGCCTTGGAGAGGCGCTAATTGTCAAAGCTCTTAACGCCTTATTGTCTTGGCAAAGAGACGCTAAGAACCTTTCTACAAGCCCAATTCCCTTTTCAAATGCTTAGGAACAGCATCTTTGTGTATGGCGATACCAATGGTTTGCAGTTTTACAAAAGCTTCGGAGGCATAAAAATAACCATCGTAAATATGGCCTTCGAATCCCCAGGAGTTTTTCACTTTGTAGAATTTATTTCCGTCTTGGTCTTTTGCAATTCCTACCAGCAACATGCCGTGGTCATCAGTTACTTTGTAGTTGTCATAATGCTCCTGGCGCATCTCAGCAGTGATTTCTTTTTCCACAACCGGGCCATCAAAAGCATACATTGCTTTCTTGCGTTCTTTTGCTGTCAGGCTTTCCCATTTTTCTTTTTCTGTTCCTGAAAGGTCAGGCTTTTCTTCATCAGGAATAATGGCAACACCTTTCTTCCACGAAAAACCTTTGTCGCTTACATCGGCACCCCAGGCCACGGTATAACCATTGTTCAAAGCATTGTCGATGGTTTCCATCATTTCATCCAAATGTACATTCCAGATGGGTGACCACAGCCAGTTGTCAGGAATTTCCATTACAAACTCTTCGTAATAATTTCTGTGCGAATAAGAGGTGATTTCTATGTAATCTTCCACATTAAAACCAGTCATGTCCCTGAAACCTTCGGGGGAATATTCAACGCCATCCCACTCAAATTTTTCAGGATTTTCACCAAGATAAACATCCAGTACTGCATCGAAACCTTCGTGCCAGACGGGTGTCAGTTTCTTGTTTTTATTTTTGATAATCACGTCAACATAAGCTTTCAGCAATGCATCCAATTCGCCATGGGTGTGCTTTTCTTCTCCGTAATTCAGTCCTGAGCAACTGGCTTCGGGAACCATTCCATACATTTCAATCACGCGAAATACATCGGTAATTTCGGCACCGCCACCAAAATTTAATTCGCCATGCATGCGCACATACTTTTCGGCTTTGTCGGAATAGGTATGATGGACAACAAACATTTCCGAAAGGTCATATTCGTTGCCGGTCTGCCTTAGTAATTCGGCTTCCACAAACGCAAGTCCTGAAAAACTCCAGCAAGTACCGGAACGGTATTGGTTCTTTACTGAAGTGTTTTCAACATCAACAACGGCTGTAAATTCATAGCCTTTTTCTTCTTCTTTTTTCTCCTCGTCCTGAGCAAAACTTTGGTTGGACAGTAACAAAAATGCTGTCATTATCCACAGGAATGATTTTAATTTCATGATTTTTCTATTTGGTTTAACTTAATTATTTTCTTTTTCTCTTGCTGCTGATTTCTTTGCACGCACAGCTTTATCATCCTTATATCCATCAATTATCCTTTTAAGATCATCTGCCGTAAATTGATAATTACGGCTCAATTGCAATACTGTATAAGGATGATCTACGTAATGTGGAATACCTAACGATTGTTTCAGAAACGATATGGAAACACTATTTGTATCGGCCACTTCGGCAAGGGTCATATTGAGTTCGACAATGGCATTGAACTTTTCTGATTCATCCAATTGAAATTCCACAGGTGTTTCTTTTGGTTGCAGGGACTTTATGACTTTATTAGTCGCCTTTTCCTTAGCATAATCGCAAGCAGAAATCAGCAAACTAAATGTGATCAAAACAAACAGTAGTTTTTTCATATGTAAAATAATAAGGGGGCAAAAGTAAAAAAATGAAGTCATTAAACAGCATCGTCCACAATAAAAAGTAAGCTTTACGCAATCATTAATTGACGCGTCCAGCAATTTGCATTTGTTGAACATTGTGTTTACTTTTACCCCAGACAAACAAAGCAACATCATGAAAAAATTTACACTCCTTTACGCTTTTATTTTTGCCAGCCAATTGCTAATGGCTCAGGTTATTGATATTCCAAACGACTACCCTACTATTCAGGAAGGCATTGATGCTGCCACTACGGGACAAACAGTTTTGGTTAACCCAGGCACTTATGTGGAAAACATCAACTTCAATGGGAAAAACATAACGGTAGCTTCTTTATACCACACTACCCTTGATACGGCTTACATTTCGCAGACGGTAATTGATGGCAATGCTGACGGGAGTGTGGTAAGCATTTCAAGTGGAGAAGCAGAAATGGCTTTGCTAAGTGGCTTTACAATTATCAACGGAAATGCTGATGGTGGTGGGGGCATTTTTATTCTTGAATCTTCCCCATCCCTCGATCACCTGACGATAAAGAACAATGCAGCAAATATGGGCGGAGGAATCTATCTCGGTATTTCCAATTCGAATTTGAGTCAAATCATCCTGACCAATAATTCGGGTGACGGCGGTGGTATTGCCTGCCAGGAAAGCAATGCGGTTTTTAGTGACCTTACGGTTTCTAACAATACTGCACCCCATTATGGCGGCGGATTGTATTGTGATGAATCATCGGTTTCCTTCTACAATTCTACTTTCGAAGACAATGATGGCAGCAGTTTTGGTGGTGCCATTTTTTGCTGGGATACTTCCAATATTTCCCTTGAAAATGTGATTATCAAATACAATATCGCTAAACAAGGAGGTGGCATGTCAATTCACGACTCATATCCCAATATGAAAAATGTAACAATAGCTCACAATACGGCAATAAAAATTGGCGGCGGATTGAATTGTGATAACTCAGCACCTGTATTCGACAACAGCGATCTATGCAACATCTATCTAAATACTGCCTTGGAAGGCAACGATATTTTTAGTGACCAATTTATGGAAGTCGAGCTGGATACTTTCTCGGTCATCTCTCCTACTGATTTCTACGTATCACCTCTTGGCAACTATTCATTTACGATTGCAAATGGCAAGATTGAACAAACGGCTGCCAATTTATTTGTTTCGCCAACGGGCGATGACCTAAACAGTGGAACAAGTCCGGACGAAGCTTTGCAAACAATCCATCATGCCACTTCAATTATTCTGGCCGACAGTACACAGGAGCGAGTTATCTCCCTTTTGGAAGGCACTTTCAGCCCGCAAACCAATGGCGAGTCTTTCCCGATAAATATTCCCGATTACATTTCATTAAAAGGGGAATCCCCAAATCTGGTCATTCTCGATGCCGATAGCAGTGCTGGTGTTGTTGAAGTTTTGTTTAACAAGTCCAGCCATATTAGTGGGCTGACAATTAAAGGTGGAAACACTTTAAAAGGCGCGGGGATTTATGCTGAGGGCAGCAATCTGAATATTGAAAATGTGAAAATTAAAAACAACAACTCCAATTATGGAGCAGGAATATTTTTTGATGAATGCAATGCCATATTGAACAATGTGCTTGTTACAGGAAATGATGCTGCCAATAATGGCGGAGGACTTTATTTTACCAACTCATATGCACATATTCAGAACACCACTATTGCAGACAACACTGCCGGACAAACGGCGGGCGGCATACACAACTACCGCACATTGCTTTACCTGATTAATACAATATTATGGGATGACAGCCCGCAAGAAATTGCATATGTCACCTCCGGTGGGACAGGTAATTATGGACTTGTCGTTTTAAATTCTGACGTACAGGGAGGTGAAGAAAACATTGAAAATCCGGGAGATGATTTTGTAAGTTGGGCGGAAAGCAATATTGATGAAGACCCTGTATTCCTTGGCAAATGGGACGATCCCTATCAGATTAACGATGGCTCGCCCTGCATTGATACCGGCACACCAGACACTACCGAATTGAATCTTCCTGACATTGACCTCGGTAGCGACCTACGCGTTTTTAACAACCGCATAGATATTGGTGCTTACGAATGGAATTTGTATGTGGGAGTTGATGAAACGATTGAAGCAGAGCATACCACAGCAAATGTCTTTCCGAATCCCTTTAACAGCCAGATTACCATTTCCATGGAAAGCAAACATGATACTTTTGTACAGATTGAAATGTACGATGTATCGGGAACGATGGTTAGAAGTCTTGGAATGAAACCTGCTAAGCAGGGCTTTTCCTTTACTACGAATGACCTGAAACCCGGAATTTACTTCGTAAAGTTGCAGATGGGTGGTGAGGTATTGACGAAAAAGGTAGTGAAACTTTGACCCCCTCTTGGTCTCTTCCCAAGGGGGAGATATCCCACCCCTTTATTGGGAGAAAGAATTCCCCTTCTCCAGAGCGAAGTCTCAGGGGAGAGTTAGATTAAGAAAAACCATTAACTTAGCAGCTATGAAAAAGCGAAGTCTTTTAATAGTTCTGTTTATACTGTTTGTTTTTCATAACAACGCATTTTCACAGTTTGGCAAAACCTGTTTGCCCGAGGGTGTGTTTTTTTATACGCAACAACAAATTGATAACTTTCAAACTGATTATCCAAGATGCACAAAGATTGTGGGAAATATTACTGTTCGAACAAGCAATATCACCAATTTCAACGGTTTAGATGTATTAACCGCAGTTGGCGGAGGTATGTCAATATATAACAATCAGTTTCTGCCCAACCTGGATGGCCTGAATAATTTGACTTTTGTCGACGGAGGGCTATATATTCATAGCAACGATATACTCAACAGTCTGTCGGGTTTGGAAAATTTGACAAGCATTGAAGGAACTTTGGACATTAGTCACAACGATTCCCTAAACAAACTTGTTGGATTGGAAAATTTGACTTCCATAGGAGGAGAACTTCAAATAAGATATAATGAGATACTAAACAGCCTGGAGGGTTTAGAACAATTAAGCACTGTGGGGTCAGCAGCGAAAATTGAGTGCAATAATGCGCTGCACAACTTATCGGGATTGACAAAGCTGTCATCTGTGGGCGGAAAATTGTCGATATATGGTAATCTGTTCTTGAAAAACCTGGATGGCTTGAATAATCTGACAAGCATTGGCGGAAAGCTTATAATCTATAACAATGATTCGTTGACCAGCCTGTCAGGATTAGATAATATAGCAGCAGGAAGTATAAGTGATTTGAATATTTACGACAATAATTTACTGTCTTACTGCGCAGTAGAAAGTGTTTGTAATTACCTGGCTGAACCAGGGGGAGAAATTAATATTTTTAATAATTCAAGCGGCTGTAATAGTCCTACAGAAGTAGCAAATGAATGCGGGATTACTTTGTCTTGCCTGCCTTTTGGCAATTATCATTTTTCCAATCAAACTGATATTGACAATTTCCAGGCTAATTTCCCGGGATGCAGAGAATTAGCAGGTTCTGTAAGTATTAGTGGAAATTCAATTCGCAACCTGAACGGTTTGTCCGGAATATCATCTATAGCATATATGTTGTCCATTTCTAATAATGATTCTTTGACAAATTTGACTGGATTGCAGCGTCTAAAAATGATAGGTGGAGAGTTGTCAATAAGGTATAACAAGGCATTGATCAATTGTATTGGTCTGGACAGTTTAGAAAATATTGGTACTAACTTTTTAATCCATTACAATAGTTCACTGACAAGCCTGGCAGGTTTGGATAATTTAACATACATAGGAGGTGATTTACAAATTCGCAATAATAATGAATTGATTAGCTTGTTTAGTTCGGATAAAATTTCCCAAATAAGAGGAAGCCTGAGAATTGATTTTAATGGCAAACTGAATGTCCTGTCGGGCTTGGACAGCCTAAGTATTATTCGCGGAAATCTTACTATTGCAACTAACTATTCTTTGAGTAGTTTGGCTGGCTTTGGCATGTTGAACACGGTGAGAGATTATGTTTATATTGGGAGCAACAATTCCCTTGCCAGCATAAATGGATTAAACAATTTGAGCCTGATCAGAGGTTTTTTTACTGTTAAAAACAACTATTCCCTAACCGACTTGAACGGACTGGAAAATCTGGCTTCGGTAAGAGGATATCTGAAAATCGATGGAAATAATAAATTAACAAGTATTAATGGAATAGAAAATATTGATGCATCATCATTGGATGATTTATTCATTTATAATAACAACTCATTATCTTCTTGCGCAGTCCAAAGTATTTGTAATTTTTTAGCCAGCCCGAACGGTACTATTGAAATCCACGACAATGCCCCTGACTGCAACAGCCTCGAAGAAGTAGTATATGCCTGTTTGGTTGATGTAGAAGGCAAACCGTTGCTAAATCATGTTTCGATTTACCCCAACCCTGTTTCTAAAAATCTGATCGTTGAATTTGACCTTCCCCAATATGAAACCGGAAGCCTTGAGTTTTATAACTCATACGGTGCAATCATTGAAACCCACAATTTGAATAGGATTCCTAAAGGCCAAAAACTAAGTTTTGATGTGAAAGATTTGCCAGCTGGCATTTACTTTTTGCGCTTGCGAATTGGTGATGAAATAGCAACAAGAACATTGGTAAAGCTTTAATGAGTTACCACCAACTTATATACTTGCTTATCAAATTTAGTTTGCTGCACCAGGAAGTAAATTCCGTTGGGTAGGTCACTAATATCTACTTGTAATTGATGGCCTCCGCTATTGCGTGTTTCGTTCAACAAACTCTTTACTTCCCGCCCATTGAGATTAAACAATGCGATTTTTACTTCTGAAGATTGTGATAACCCAAAACTGATCTCAATTCTTTCATTTGCAGGATTTGGTGCAATTGAAGTTGGTGCAGGGCAGAAAGTGGCAGCAGGATGAATATCAGTAATCGTCGAGCCTTCAACAATCCGAATGTATTGATTGGCATCCATTGCGCCGGATTTTTGAATTATTCCTGAAGGCCAATAAACAACAATACTATCAACTACGGTAGCTTCGTTTAAACCAAAATGCAAACGCAAATCGCCAAAATCGTGGAAGCCTCCATTGGGTAGCATATTTCGTGAAATGCGCTGTCCGTCTATCCAAACATCAACCTGCGTTCCTATACCATTGGGATTGGACTGCACACCTTCAAGGTCAACCATCAGCCAGTTTCCCGGACAGTTACTATTTTTAAATAAACGGTATTTATCGATGTGGCCGGCAGCAAAAAAGTCGATGGCACCATCACCATTAAAATCGGCCCAGGCATGGCCAAAATAATCACCGATAAATTCGCCCGAAATACCAAGTCCGGGGGCTACTTCTTCAAAAGTTTCACCCTGATTACTTTTTTGCATGGTATTGCTATAGGTATAAAAATCGTGGTGAGAAGAAAAAATATCTAACCAGCCATCGCTATTATAATCCACAAAAGATGTGGTGCGTGTATCGTGATTTCCCTGCGTTCCGGTAGAAACAGTAACATCCGAAAAAGTGCCGTCGCCATTGTTGCTAAAAAGCTTACAAGTAAGGTTTGAATAACTTCCAACATAAATATCTATCAGCCCATCATTGTTAAAATCACCCACATCCAGGGCATGACCTCCCTGATTATAGCTGACACCTGCCTCAATAGTTACATCATCAAAACTACCATCTCCTTTATTTTTTAGCAATACATTGGGGCTGTCACCATATGTGGTCCAATAAAGGTCCATCAAACCATCCTCATTATAATCAAGCACGGCAATCCCAAAAAAATCGGGCATGAGAGCAATGGCTTCGGCCTCCGAAAAAGTAGCATCGCCATTGTTGTATAATATGGAAACATCATCACCCGCAACTGAAACCAGGTCGGCAAAACCATCATTGTTAAAATCGGCAATATTGTAAACGGCTGCCGAGGTAATTCCTGAACTGGCGGTGATGTCGTTGAATGTTCCATCACCATTGCTTTCGAAAAGAAATTGCGTTCCCGAACGGGTGCGCAGAATCAGGTCGTTGAATTCATCGCCAGTCATTTCGGCAATAATAATCTTGTTGGCACCCAGACCACTCAATCCTGCCGAAGCCGTAATATTAGTAAAATGGTCGCCATCGTTGCGGTAAAACCAGAAACCATCGCCTTCCTGATTTGAAATACCCAGATCAGGATCACCATCATTGTCAATATCGCCCCAGCCCACTGCATGACCCAGGCCAGTCTGCCCACTTATTCCCATTGCAGAAGTTACGTTTTGAAAAAGCTGTTGACAGAGCGCAGGATTTATAAGCGATACAATTAATAAAATCGAAAGCGAGAGTACTTGTCTTTTCATTTTTCAATTGTTAAGAATTAGTGCAACAAAATTATCAAAATATTGCTGTTATTAATTATTCTTATTATCTTTACCCAGACAAAACCAATACCGTTTTTCAAATGTTAATCAATTGTACAGACAGTCCCACTAGTGAATGGACAGAAAAAAAACTGTCGGCTGCAAAAGATAGTTTTGGATTGATTGAAGATGTTAGTCTACCTAAAGTCAATGACAAAATGACTGACGAAGATATTGATCTGCTGGCCGACGAAAGTTTCGAGAACATCATGCTCATTTTTGACGAAACCGATGAAATGTCGAAACCGCAGGCTGTTTTTCTGGATGAAGAACTCGCACTCGATATTCGAATCAGGGAACGCCTTGAAGCCATTGAAATTCACTGCATCGGATTTGAAGAGATTTAGGCCTGAGTTACCAGGTGGCATTGTTTTAAATCTTTACATCTGTCCTGCTCAGGGCGTAGTTAAGGAAACAGGGAGGATTTTTCCATTAAAATAACGATGTCCGGTATACGCAAAATCTGCGATAAAATCTGCCATTTCGTTAGACTGCAAAGGTGCTTGATAGCCTGGAAAAGCCTGCGACAACATTTCTGTTTGAACGGCACCAAGTGCCAAAGCATTGGCCTTGATGTTTCTTGATTTTAATTCCTCAGCCAAACATTCGGTAAACACAGCCACTGCAGCTTTACTTGCACTATAAAGTGACAATCCGGGAAACTTTGCACTGCCCTGAAAACCGCCCATACTGGATATATTTACAATATGTGCCTGATCGCTAAAAAAAGGCAAAAGTTCACGAACCAATTTGAAAGTGCTTTTAACATTCACATTAAAAGTCTGGTCAAAATCATCATCCGTTAAATCTGCAAGCAGCTTATTGACAAGCAATCCGGCATTGTTAATCAGGATATCCACCTTTTTAAAATGCGCATTTACAAACGGTATTAATTCCTCACCATAATCAACTGTTGCAAGATCAAACTGCAGAAAAGAAAAATGATCAGATTGCAACTCCTTGTCCAATTGCTGTAATTTCTCGATGCTTCTTGCAATAGCAATTACCTGATGGCCATCGCGAGCAAACTTCTTCGCCAATTCGTATCCAATGCCCTTGCTGGCACCTGTTATTATTACGTTCATCTTATTGTTTCAATTTTCTTCAAAAGTAAGGTAAAAGCTTGAGCTAAGGTTGGGATTGAGTGTTGAGGTTGAGGTTGGGATTAAGGTTGAGGTTGGAATTAAGGTTGAGGTTGAGATTAAGGTTGAGGTTGAGTGTTGAGGTTGAGTATTAAGGTTCCGGTGAGTATTGAAGTTTTGGATTTTGGGTTTTGGATTTTTCATTTTCACCTTCACCCCTTCAATATTTTATTACTTTTGATTTTTAAAGCAGTAAACCTGAAAAATGACTATTGAAGAAGTAATCGATCTTGCATTGATTGAAGATTTGGGTGATGGGGATCACACATCATTGGCAACTATTCCAAAATATGCCATCGGCAAGGCAATGCTTACCGCCAAAGAAAATGGGATTCTTGCCGGTGTAAAAGTTGCCACAGAAGTTTTCAAAAAAATTGATCCGGATATCCAGATTGAGTTTCTAAAAAAAGATGGTGACTTTATTCAGTCAGGAGATATCGTGTTTACACTGGAAGGCAAGTCGCAACTACTGCTTTCAGCCGAACGAACAGCACTCAATTTTATTCAGCGCATGAGCGGCATCGCAACCTTCACACATCAAGTGGTTCAGAAACTTGAAGGCCTGCAAACAAAAGTATTGGACACACGAAAAACAACTGCCTGCAACCGTGTAATCGAAAAACTTGCCGTTAAAATTGGCGGTGGGCACAACCACCGTTTTGGTTTGTACGATATGATTATGATTAAAGACAACCACGTTGATTTTGCCGGCGGAATTCAACAGGCGATAAGTGCGACGAAAACTTATCTTAACAAAAAAGGGAAAGATTTAAAGATTGAAATTGAGGTCAGAGATTTTGCAGAGCTTGACGAAGTTATGCTCACAGGAGGAGTTGACCGCATTATGCTTGACAATTTCACACCCTCTGACTTAGAAATAGCTGTTCGGCTAATTGATGGCAAATACGAAACAGAAGCATCCGGCGGAATCAGTATCGATAACATCAGGAAATATGCAGAAACTGGCGTTGATTTTATTTCGGTTGGTGCATTAACTCACCAGATAAAAAGTTTAGATTTAAGCTTAACCGCAAAACTGCCAGTGTAAATTAACAGGAAAACCAGATTATCCACCAAAGCAAAAATCATTGGAAAAATATTTACAAAAGCTAAAACGCAATTTCTTAAAACTTGAAGTCCGGGTTAGAAGAACATTGAGTTTTATTGTGCTTCCGGGTTTTGATGGGATGCCACTTTACGACGTGCTTGTATTTTTCTTTCGCGGCTTGTTCCAGGGAGTTCTAACATACCGGGCAGCGGCCATTGCCTTCGATTTTTTTCTGGCACTGGTTCCTTTTATCTTATTTCTTTTCACCCTTGTTCCCTTTGTTACAACGGCTGATATCCAGGTGCAATTGTTAGGCATGATGGACCAAATAATCCCTGCCAGTATATATGAATTGGCTGAAAGTACCATCGTTGAAATTGTAAGCAGACCTGCTTCCGGATTATTGTCCATTGTTTTTGTAATGTCTATTTATTTTTCAACAAACGGCATCGATACTATTCTTTTGAGTTTTCGCCAGGGATACTACGAAATAGAAACCTGGCCATGGTGGAAGCAGAAATTAAGGGCTTTTGTATTGATGGTTGGTTTGTCGTTCTTGTTTTTCATATCAATGACATTTCTTGGCTTTGGAAAGTTGGTAATCAATATACTGGCAGAACAACAAATTATTACCAGCGAACTGACCATAGTATCACTTATCTTTATTCAGTGGATTGTCATCATTGGTAATATCTTGTTAAGCATCTCTCTTTTGTATTATTTTGGACAAGCCAAAGACAAGGAGATGAGTAGATACCGATTCATTTCTGCAGGTTCAGTTTTGTCAACTTCTTTGTTTATTTTTGGTGGTGTATTGCTCAAACTATACTTTGAAAATTTCTCAAGATATAACCTACTCTATGGCTCAATCGGTTCGTTAATCATTCTGCTTATTTGGCTTTACTACAATTCAATTATTCTTCTTATTGGATTTGAGCTAAACACCAGCATTCGAAAATCAAAATCAGAAAAAACTGCATATCGGGTAATTGAATAGGCTTATTTTCCGCCACCAATAAGTGTTACTGCACCTCTCACTTCTTTTGTTAATGAAATTGAACTTCTCCCAATTTCTGTATAATTAGCTACATAATAATAAACACCATCGGCACAGGCTTTGCCATTGTAGCGGCCATCCCATTTCTCTTCAATGTTATTGAGGGTTTCCATGATTTGTCCCCAACGGTTGAAGATCACCATCTCGAAATCTATAACATATGCACCTACTGCATAAAATTCATCATTATAACCATCGCTATTGGGGGTGAAAACATTGGGAATCCAAAGCAAACTACAACTTGCCACGATAATGGAATCAGACAAAAAACAACGTCCATCACTGGCTTCTACCCAATAAATTCCTTCCTCTTGAACAATCAGAATACTTTCTGTTGAACCATCATTCCACAAATAAGAATAGAAATCTGAACCGGGTGTCA